>SMEQ01000036.1_pt1 | contig 42456 bp, 42 predicted proteins | sample 2456281 | NCBI WGS metagenome assembly SMEQ01 (sample SAMN10132596, study PRJNA489261) | soil metagenome | isolation source: day1 antibiotic-loamy sand soil ammended with raw manure from dairy cow... | place: USA | collected 2015-04-01
ATGTCGGACATCTGGTATATAGATATAAACGAAGATGGTACGTACGGAGAGCCTGTGCATCTCGAGGATATCAATACGGAAGGCAGAGAAGCTTTCCTGTTTATAGACGAGGACGATGTGCTGTACTTTTCTAGCGATGGTCATCTAGGTCTTGGTGGCTTAGATATTTTTAAAACGCAGCTGGACGAGAATGGACACCCAACAGAAATTGAAAACTTAGGTGAACCATTTAATAGTGCACAAGACGACTTCGCACTTATTATAGAACCAGAAAAAGAAGTAGGATACTTAACTAGTAACCGTACTGTTGGAGGGAGTGAAAACGACGATATTTATTACTTCTACAAAGAATGGGTCGATTACTTCTGTTCAAGCGGTTTATGTACCTGCAGATGACTTGACGGATCCAGCGCCAGCAAATACGTTTGCTCACTTGGATGCTACAACGGTATTGTCTCGTAAGATTTCTGAGCTTGGAATTTATCCAGCGGTTGACCCATTGGATTCAACTTCTAGAATTTTGAATGCTAAGATTTTAGGAGATGCGCACTACGATTGTGCAGAGCGTGTTAAAATCACCTTACAGCGTTACAAAGAACTTCAAGATATCATTGCGATTTTAGGAATGGACGAGTTGTCAGAAGAAGACAAGTTGATCGTTCACAGAGCTCGTCGTGTTCAGCGTTTCCTTTCTCAGCCGTTCCACGTTGCGGAGCAGTTTACAGGATTGAAAGGAGTTTTAGTTGATATTCAAGATACCATCAAAGGATTTAACATGATCTTAGACGGAGAAATGGATAAATATCCAGAAGCAGCATTCAACTTGAAAGGTGGCATCGAAGATGTAATCCAAGCAGGTGAGAAAATGATTGCTGAAACGGTGTAATTAAAATTAACGATTTACCCTCAATCGAAGGAAGTTTAATAGAATAGATATGCATTTAGAGATAATTACACCTGAAACAAAAATCTTTTCTGGAAAAGTACAAGCAGTTCAATTTCCAGGAATCGATGGGTTGTTTCAGATTTTAAATAACCACGCACCGATTATTTCTGCGCTAGATAAAGGAGTGATTAAAATTGATCTTTTGGAATCTTTCGAGAAAACAGAAGATTCAAGTCACTTGATCGAAGAAGATGTCAATCCGAAAATTATTCGAGTTGGAATCAAAGGCGGGGTAGTAGAAATGCTAAATAATAAAGTCATTGTTCTTGCTGAATAATGGATTTAACTCATTGTTAAAGAGGGATTTGGGTGACCGTTTCCCTCTTTTTCATTATTAGTCCGTATATATTTAAGTTAAAATGACTAAAAATATACTATACTTTCATTAAATTCGTTCTCTTTTTGAGTATTAAAAGCATGGACATCGCAACAGAAATTGATTTAACTAAAGTTCCGCAACACATCGCATTGATTATGGATGGAAATGGACGTTGGGCAAAGAAGCAAGGCCATCAACGTTTGTTTGGTCATTCTATTGGTGTAGAAGCAGTCCGTGAAACTTTAAAAGCGGCAACGAGGATTGGCGTAAAACATTTAACTTTTTATGCGTTTTCAACTGAAAACTGGTCCAGACCTCAAGAAGAAGTAGATGGGCTGATGAACCTCATGGTTCAAACCATTGCGAGTGAAATTGACGAACTAAATAAAAACGGTGTCCGATTGAGCAGCATCGGAAACATTCAAGGGCTACCAAGTGCCTGTAAAGCTGAATTGGAATCAGCCATTGAAAAAACCAAAGACAACGATACAATCAACCTGATATTGGCATTGAATTACAGTTCAAGATGGGAAATCAAGCATGCAATCCAGAAGATTGCAGCGAAGATTGAGTCTGGAGCTTTGGATTCCAGTTCAATCACAGAAGGTATGATTTCTGCTGAAATGTGTTTGAAAGACACGCCAGATCCGGAGCTATTGATTCGAACAAGTGGTGAGCAGCGACTGAGTAATTTCTTACTATGGCAATGTGCTTATACCGAGTTTTATTTTACAAAGGTGTTGTGGCCTGACTTTAAAGAAAAAGACTTATACCAAGCGGTAATTGATTATCAGCACAGAGAAAGAAGGTTCGGGAAAGTATCTGAACAATTAACTTAATGTACATGAACAACATTTTTAAAAGATCCTTATTTATTTTTCTATTCACCGTATCTTCTTTTGCAAATGCGCAAATCGAGGACTCGGTAAAAATAAATAAAGGACCAACACCAATTGGAACTACTACATTTGATTACAAAGCTCCTCAACAATATGAGTTAGGTCCTATTCGGGTAGAGGGTGCAGATAATTTTGATCACCAAGCTATTCAGTTAATCGCAGGGTTGAGACAAGGGCAAAGCATCCTGATTCCTGGCGATAAAATTTCGAAGGCCATTAAGAACCTATGGAATGAAGGCTTGTTTTCAGATGTGCAGATTTATGCTGATAAAGAAGTTGCCGGAGTGGTTTATTTAGTGATTGCTGTTACTCCTCGCCCCAAACTATCTCGGTTCAAATTTAAAGGGATTAACAAGCGAGATGCAGATAAAATTCGGGAAGAAATTTCACTCTTCTCAGGAAAAACAATCAATGAAAACTTATTGTTTTCCACACAGTCTAAAATTAGAGGTTACTTTAGAGAGAAAGGATACTACTCGGTTAAAGTGGATATTCAAAGACTTCCAGATAGTCTCATGAACAATTCTGAAATCTTTTTAATTGATATTGATCGAGGAAAGAAAGTCGGAATTGGAAAATTAATTATTGAAGGAAACGAATCGATTCCATCGTGGAAACTTCGAATGGCGATGAAGGATACCAAGCGGAAATCGATTTTGCGCATCTTTAAAAGATCTAAGTTTTCAGTATCTGCTTACGAAAGAGATAAATTAGCTTTGATCGCCAAGTTTAATGCCATTGGCTTGAGGGATGCTGCAATTAGCTTTGATACAGTTTATCAATACGATGAGAAAAATCTACACATCAAAATCGTTGTTGAAGAAGGTGGTAAATATTATTTTGGTAATATTGAATGGTTGGGAAACACCAAGTTTAGAAGCAGTTATTTGGACACCGTTTTGGGAGTTAAATACGGAGATGTTTACAACAAGACCCTCTTGGATCAACGTTTAAATATGAGTCAAGACGGTCGTGATATTTCATCCTTGTACATGGATAGAGGGTATTTATTCTTCCAGGTAAATGCCGTTGAGAAAAATGTAAATGATCACCATATTTCATATCAAATTCGAATCATCGAAGGAAAGGAAGCGCGTGTGAAAAACATCATCATCAAAGGAAATACAAAAACCAATGAACACGTTATTCGACGTGAGATTCGAACCAAACCTGGTGATTTGTTTAATCGAAATGACATCATACGTACGCAACGAGAATTGGCTCAATTGGGGTATTTCAACGAACAAGCATTCCAAATTAATCCTTTGCCAAATCCACAAGAAGGAACTGTCGACATTGAGTACGTGGTTGAAGAGAAGTCTTCGGATCAAATTGAATTGTCGGGAGGATACGGTGCAGGACGTATCATCGGAACGCTTGGATTGACATTCAATAACTTCTCTTTGAAAAACACTTTCAACGGAGCGGCATGGTCACCACTTCCATCCGGGGATGGCCAACGTTTATCCATCCGTGGACAAACCAATGGTAAATTTTATCAGGGCTATAACTTCTCGTTTACTGAACCCTGGCTAGGAGGGAAGAAGCCAAATTCCTTATCTTTTTGGTTGAATCACACCTCATACTCACCAAACGGGTATAGCAAAAGAAATGTAAATTACCAAGGAGTTGGGATTACTGGAGTTGGTTTGGGCTTAGGAAGAAGAAAGAAAATTCCAGATGATTATTTCAGTGCTTATTACGAAATAGCTTACCAATATTACGACGTTGGGAATTACGAAATTTTTCAAGATTTAAAAACGGGTTATTCCAATGACATCAGTTTTAAATACGTTCTTCAAAGAAACTCGGTGAACGTTCCGATATATCCTTCAGAAGGATCCAACTTAACATTTTCAGCGAAAAGTTCGCTTCCCTATTCTTATTTTGACAATAAGAGTGATTATTCCAATCAAACTGCTCAAGAGCGATACAAGTACTTGGAATATTACAAGTTGAAGTTTACTGGGGAATGGTACTTCCCACTAACAAGTGATAAAAAATTAGTTTTGATGCCGCGAATTGGATTTGGCTTCATGGGAGCATATACCAAGTCAAAAGGGCTTTCACCGTTTGAGCGCTACTCCATGGGAGGAAGTGGTTTAACAGGTGTGAATTCGTTTGGTGGACGTGAAATTATTTCCATGCGTGGATACGAAGACAACAGCATGTCTTCCAACGAAGGAGATCCGATTGTGGCGAAATATACCATGGAGTTGAGATATCCAATCTCTTTGAATCCACAAGCTACTTTTTACTTGTTAGCCTTTGGAGAAGCTGGAAATACGTATCCAACGATTGGAAAGTTTAATCCGTTTAACGTAAAACGCTCCGCAGGTGTAGGAATCCGAGTTTTCCTTCCGATGTTTGGTATGCTTGGACTGGATTACGGTTGGGGCTTCGATACCTTGGATCCACACGCAATTGGTTTTGGTAAAAATTCCGATATAGATGTTACCAAAAAAGGATATTTCGGTAAATTGAACTTTACCATAGGGATGAATTTAGGAGAATTGTAATTCACTCTTCTTTCACAATAAATGTATTATATTTGACGTTTCGAATTCAAAATAAAAATATGAAGCAGCTATTTTTGGTTATATTATTAATTGTTGGCACATCATTTGCCTCCTCTGCACAGAAATACGGGTATATTGACTCTGATTACATCATGGAAAATGTTCCCGATTATCAAGAAGCAAAGGATAAATTAAATAAATTAGCAGATCGATGGACAAAAGAAATAGAAGGTAGATACGACGTTCTTAAGCAAAAAAAGGATGCTTTTGCTAGAGAGGAAGTGCTTTTGCCTGTGGAGGAAAAGGCGAAACGAGCCAACGAAATTGAAGAATTGGAAACCGAAGCAATGGAAATGCAAAAACTAAGATTCGGTGTCAAAGGAGATTATTTTCAAAAGAGGCAAGAGTTGGTAAAGCCAATCCAAGATCAAGTTTTCGATGCCATGCAGAAAGTCGCTTCAAATAGAAATTACAGTTTTATTTTCGACAAAGCAAATCAAAGCAATTTGATATACGCTGATGATAAATACGACATCAGTGATGAGGTTTTGAAACAAATGGGACACAAAGTAAGTAATAAAAAGTAAAATAGATAAACAAGAGAAACATGAGAAAATTAATAATTGCTTTAATCGTAATGATGTCAGTGGGTACTTTAAGTGCACAATCTAAAATTGGTCACATCAATTCGAACAAATTATTGGATACACTTCCTTCTAGAAAAGTGGCCATCCAAACCCTAGAGGACTTTGGTGCTGCTGGTGAAAAAGAATTGACCGAAATGGAAACAGAACTTCAAAAGATTTACCAGGAATACCAGTCCAAAGGTAAAACGCTTTCTGAGGTGATGCGTCAATACGAAGAAGAAAGAATTCAGAAAAAGCAACAAGCTTTACAAGTTCGTGAGCAAGAATTACAACAACAAATGTCCGCTTTGAGTTCTGAGTTGAATGCTCCTATCTTGAAAAGATTACAAAAAGCAGTTGACATTGTTGCTGAACGCAAGAAATTAAACTATATTTTTGACGAATCTCAAGCGATTTACTCCAAAGGAGGCACAGACTTGACCAACGAAGTGATGACTGAGTTGTTGAGAATCGACGGTGAAGAAACAAAGAAAAAATAAGAAATATTTTCAATTTTTAAAAGACGGCTAGATTTAGCCGTCTTTTTTTGTTACTTTTAAAATCAAATGAAAGACTTGCATCCAATAGGCGTTTTTGATTCTGGCTATGGCGGTCTAACCGTTCTCGCAGAACTTCAAAACAGACTTCCAGCGTACGATTTCTTGTATTTGGGAGACAATGCGCGTGCACCTTATGGAACCAGATCTTTTGAAACGGTATATGAGTTCACCTTGCAAGCGGTGAGCTATTTATTCGAACAAAACTGTGAGTTGGTTATCTTGGCTTGCAATACAGCCTCAGCGAAAGCCTTACGAACGATTCAACAAAATGATTTACCAACGCTATTTCCAGGGAAGAGGCTTTTAGGAGTAATCCGTCCGAGTGCGGAGTTGATCAACGATTTTACAGATAGCAAGTATGTTGGTGTTTTAGCGACCGAAGGAACGGTAAAATCAGAGTCTTATCGAATTGAAATTGAGAAATTGTACCCAAACATTGCGGTTACCCAACACGCCTGTCCACTTTGGGTACCACTAATTGAAAGCAACAAGCAACATACCGAAGGGGGAAAGGCTTTGATTTTGGAAGATTTGAATGCGTTATTGGTTAAAGAGCCGAAGATTGATGCGATTATTTTGGGCTGTACACATTATCCCATTGTCCAAAATTTTATTGAGGCGAACGTTCCTGCTCATGTGAAAGTAATATCGCAAGGCAGTATTGTCGCCGATCGTTTAGCCGATTATTTAAGTCGACATATCGATATAGCCAACAAACTTACGAAGAATGGAACTTCACGCTATTTAACGACTGATAATTCAACGGTGTTTGATTCAGATGCTTCGCGAATTCTATCTAAAAAAGTTCTATCAGAACACGTGAAACTCAATCCGGTTGTTGGATAGGATTTAAATTTTCTCTTTTTGATCCGACTTTCTTATTTATTAATACTCCTTATGGAGTTTCCAGACGTTTCCCTTGTCCGTAATTTTGATGAATCTATTGAATTTAATGTATTGATTTACATCTTAATATTCTTGATTTTGTCAGCTCATAAGATCAGTTTTATTTTAATTGACATCAAGAAAGAGATGTCTGCACTTGAGTTTTTAAACTTGTTGGAAAATCAATTGCCTCCAAGCTTGTGTTTATGAAGCTTCGGAATGTAATGGAGGAATTCGAAAACTTTTCTGAGAGCGCATGGATATAAATGAATCACGGCAATTAAAACTGCTTAATTTTTTGATTCTTTAAGATTTCGGCGTAGCATCCACTAATTTTAAGAACTATCTTTGTGAACATAATCTCAAAAACAAAAATCGCATGATTAAATTCAACTATCTTCTAATAATAGCAGGCTCTTCCTTAATGATAAGTTCTTGTAAACCCGTGTATCAATGTGGTGATAACATTCCGCAGAAAGAAATTTCCGGAGGGAAACGATTGAAAGCGGTGGTTTCGGAACGCGATGAACTTTGTAGTCATTTGGAATTAAAAGAGTCTGAAAATGCAGGCTTGCAAGTGAAAGTTTCTGACTTAGAAAACAGCAAGAAAGGTCTGGAAGAAAAGTATCGAAATCTTTTTGATGAAAACATTTCACAAGCAGAGCAATACAACGAGGCTTTGATGATGAAATCGCAAGAATTGAAAGACAAGGAAAAGCTTTTGACGGAAAGAGAAAAAGCGCTCAGAGACATGAAGGCGGTCATTGCGCGTCAAGATTCGATCACTCAAAGGTTGAACGATGTACTTCGAAATGCGTTATTAGGATTTAAATCAGACGAATTATCGGTTGAAATTAGAGATGGAAAGGTATATGTTTCCATGTCAGATAAACTTCTTTTTAAATCCGGAAGTGCAAACGTGGAGGACAAAGGAAAAGAAGCAATGAAACTGTTAGCGGATGTTTTGCAAAAAAATCCAGACATTAATATTTTGGTCGAAGGACATACGGACAACATTCCAATTAAGACGGCAGTGTATAAAGACAACTGGGACTTAAGTGTTGGTCGTGCTACTTCAATTGTTCGTTTGCTTACAGATGAACATAAACTTACACCAACCCGCGTTACTGCATCCGGAAAAGGGGAGTTTTCGCCAAAAGCTGATAATGAAACTGCTGAAGGTAGAGCAAAGAATAGGAGAACAGAAATCATCTTAACTCCCAAGTTGGATGAGATTATGCAACTTTTGAATTCAAAATAGTTCAAGGCACAAGCTCTGAACCTGATTGCAGGTAGATTGATGTTAAGGAACGGATTCAAAATTTGAATTTGCATAAATTTGTATTATATACCTCAAGTTTATCGAACAGTTATGTTTAGATTTAGCGTTGGAAGTTTATTATATGAATACGATCAAACACATAGAGATATACACCGATGGAGCGGCCAGGGGAAATCCTGGGCCAGGCGGATTTGGTACAATTTTAAAATTCGGAAACCTGGAGAAAGAATTTTCTCAAGGTTTCCGTTTAACGACCAATAATCGCATGGAGCTTTTGGCGGTTATTGTTGGACTAGAGGCTTTAAAGTCAAACGTACATCCTGTTCGTGTAATCTCAGATTCTAAATATGTAGTGGACTCCGTCTCCAAAGGATGGGTTTTTAATTGGGTCAAGAAAGGATTTAAAGGAAAGAAGAATCCAGACTTGTGGAAGCGTTATTTAGAGGCTCAAAAGGGATTGAAAATAGAAATGGTGTGGATAAAAGGGCACAGTGGTCATCCTGAAAACGAACGTTGCGATGAGTTGGCTGTAGCCGCTTCGTTTTCTAGGAACTTGGAGATAGATCATTTTTATGAATCCATTGAGAAGGAGACAGACGGAATGTTTTAATGCGAATCAGCGCCTAAGTCTGCCATACACGCTTTTATAAAGGTGTACACCAAAGGATGTGGGATTTCTCTTGTAGAAGATATTTGCGGACAAAAGCCACAAGCAACGAAGAAAGGGTGTTTTTGCAAGCTGATTATTTCCGGTTCGTCAAATTGATTGTAGGCTTCAACATCAACTAAATCCGTTTTCAGATGACTTAAGATTTGTGGATACAAACTATAGCGAGCTGAAGTCAATTCAATCAAATTGTGATTTTCATAGAGTTTTTGAAGCGCTTTTGATTCGGGTTTAATTGTGATTTTTTCAAATTGATTTCCAGCTACCAGATTTTCTGAAATCAGTTTTTCATTACTTGGATTCAAATTGTTCTGATGAACCAAGACTTCCAAAAAAGATTTATATCCTTCTCCTGTGATGAATGATGGGATGCCAGACATCATGATTCTGTCAATCGATCCGTTTAAGTAAAAGTGGTTATTCTGTCCTGGAGTAAACCAAAAACCATCGTATTCATTCAGTGATTGATTTTTAAATTTCATCACTTCGTCTAAAGTGACCCAATAATAATTGATTTCAAGATCTAAAAATCGAGCCGCATGATCAATAGCAAGATTCGTTGCGTGATGTGCATTTAATGTAAAGTTGAAATTTCCAATGACGGCTATTTTGAGTGCATTTCCCATTCAATTACAGTTTTGGCAACCACAAGGTACAAAAAATGCTGTTCATAACCTGAACAGCATTGTTAATATCTTCTAATTTTATTTATTATCTCTTATACCAACCTTTCAGCACGGCATCCGTAATGTCAAACGACTGTTCGTCAAACGTGGTGTCATTTGGAGTTGGAGCAGGGTGTTCGTTGATTGTAATGAAGGTATGGTAGACTTTACAGTTGAAATTTGCAATGTATTTTGAGTAATCACCCGTTTTATCTGTTTCTTGAGAAAGATTAGAAAAAACCATGGTGTTGACAGCATCATCCGTATCTTTTGAAAGCCAGATGTTTCCTACACCATCTCGATAGGCTACCTCAACTCCGGCAGTGTTAGTAGGTGTAGATACCGCATTGGTTGTATAGTTTGGGATTAAATTGTTTTTGAAAAAGTTATTAAAGACATTGGATGGAGGTCCATCCGTTCCATTTCCATCCCAACGCATGTTTCCCATGCTGATTTTTATAGAAACCAAGCCTTCGTTGGACTTCATTTCTGAAAAATAAGTAGCTGAAGCTAAGCCTGTTGGTGGTACGAAAATCGATTTGTTTGTTTCCATATAGTAACCGTTAACGTTTTGAGTAAGCTCTAATGGCGTACCAGCAATTAAACCGTTAAAATGGCAAATCAATTCAACTTTAGGCTCTGGAGCTGGAATAATTTCGTGCTTGATACAAGCAGAAAAACCAAGAGCAATCATAGAGCCAACAAGGATAGTTTTAGTAATTTTCATATCGTTTTATAATTTAATATTATTCTTCAAATAGGCTTGTAGTGTTCAAAAGTACATTTTTTATTTAAAAGAAACTACTTCCGCCTAATATTAGTAAACGATAAATTCAACAAATGGTTGGTTTACTTTCTTTATTTTATGCTCTTATCTGCCGAAGGGGTGCGCCAAATTCAATGTGTTCGATCCACAAATCACCTAGCCCTGCTTTGTGACACTCCATGGAATATAGTCGATTTCCATCCCCAAGCTCGACGTTTTCAAAACAACTCATCACGTCTTTATTGGACGCAAGCTGTTGAAGTCGGCCAATTAGTCGATTGATGTCAGTATGATTTACAATCAATTCAGTTTTATAAGTTTCCGATCCTTGCGTGATGTTGCAAGTAACAAATGCTTCGTTTGTTGCTGATTCAAATTCAATTGATTCTACGTTTATTCTGTTTAAAATTGATTTCATAGCTTTTAATTTATGATACAAAGCTAGAACAGCAGAACGTAATCAATTTACGTTCTTTTAAAAAAAATAATTTTAGTAGGTTAACTCAGTAGATCAAATTGATGTTTTTGCAAAAAAAAAAGCCTGACAGATTACGTGCCAGGCGATTACTATTGGTGTCTTAAAACTAGTCTTCTACTCGAACCCAAGTTTGTGTACGGAAGAAAGGTCCGATATAACCTCTTACATACAATTTGTTTGAATCCTTTGGGTCCAACCAAATTTTGGTGTTATACGTCTTTCCGTTTTCCGGGTCCACAATTGTTCCGCCAGCCCATTCACTTCCATTCCATTTTAAATTTCGAACAATTTGAAGTCCTTCTAAAGGTTGGTTTTTACGATCGTCTGTACATTTTTTACAAACAGGATTGTCTTCCCTTCCTTCACGTGGGTATAAGTAGGTAATCTTACCGTATAGTTGTTCTTTGTACTTATATAATTCAACGGTTGATTTTTTCTTTCCGGTTTCATCGTCGATGGTTGTCCATTTTCCAATGCAAGTTTGGCTAATTGCAAGGTTCCCAACCAAAGCAAAAGCAAGTAATAAAAGTAAATTTTTCATAATAACTGAGTTTATTCGTTGATTTAATCAATTTGAGTGCCAAAAATATTTTTTAAAAATAGCAATTAAAATGAAAGCGAAAAATTATTTTAAGATTTAATTACAGTTCAATGAAGTTTTGAATGATTTTCTTCCCTGCTGGAGTCAAAATGGATTCAGGGTGAAACTGTACTGCATAGACTGGAAGTACTTGATGTTCTATCGCCATTAGTACATTTTTTTCAGAAATAACAGTTGCTTTTAATTCTTTGGGAAGAACTGGCTTAACGGCCCAACTGTGATACAGTCCAACTTCGAAATTTCGCGAAATACCTTTGAAGAGCTTGCTTTCTTCTTGCTGCACAACTGTTTCGGCAACTCCATGCTTGACGTTGGGCAGGTTGTATAACGAGCCACCAAAGTGAAGCGCAATGGCTTGCATGCCTAAGCAAACACCAAGAATGGGTTTTTTTGTAGCAAACTCGCTCAATAGAGCCATCAAAATACCAGAGTTTTGCGGCAATCCAGGACCGGGAGAAAGTACAATTTTGTCGAATGCCTCAATCTCACTCAAGGAAATTTCATTATTTCGAACTACTTTTACTTCACAATCTAATGCTTCTATATAGTGGAAGAGGTTGTAAGTAAAGGAATCGAAATTATCCAAAAGAAGTACTTTCACTGTTTTTTGACTAATAATTATTAAACTTGCACAAATGTAATGAATTATGAAGAAAGCCATTCAAATTGATAACGCTCCAGCACCAATCGCTCCATACAGTCCTGGGATTTTAGCGGGAAATACCTTGTATGTAAGTGGGCAAATACCTGTAAATCCTTTGACCAGAGAGTTAAACATGCCAGACATTGAAACGGCAACTCGTCAGGTGATGGAAAACATCGGAAGCCTATTGAAAGCAGCGGGTATGGACTTTTCGAACGTAGTGAAATGTTCTGTTTTCCTAGCTAACTTTGATGATTATAAAGGAATGAATGAAGTTTACGGGTCTTTTTTTGGTGAAATGCCACCAGCACGTGAAGCTGTTCAGGTAGTGAGGTTGCCGATGAATGCGATTGTTGAAATCTCTTGTATTGCAGTTAAGTAAATGATTTTTAACGGGCGACCTTTATTCCTTTTTATACTCTTGACAGCCTTTTTATGCTCTTGTAAGAACAAAAAAACGCAATTTTTTCTTGCTTATCAACAAGAGGTAATGATCCCTGACGGGAAGAACAAGTGGGTAATTCAAACAGGAGATATTCAAACAGACTGTAGGGTTCGGTTTGAAAAGAATGATACAAAAAGGAGTAAGGTGGATCGGGTGTTTTTAAAAAGAATTACCTTAGTTAGCGAAAATACAACTGCTTTAGAGTCGCTTCAATTGAAGTCGGTTCGAATGGAATGTCCTTCTATCTCAATGAAAAAGATTGGTTTTGAAAATGTAAATACGGTTCTGTCGGATACCTCAATTCAATTTCAATTGATGCAATCGGTAGAGGATGTGAAAGAGTTTGTCAAGCACAATCAATTTTCACTGGAGCTGAACTTACTCGGTACCCCTTTGAAGAAGAGAATAAATGCAACCTTGATCCTTGAATTTTTGGTTGAAGGGGAGCTAATAAAAACGATTCTACACCAACGGATGCTGGTGTGAGTAGATTGAAAAAAAAAATCGTGAAAAAACCAATTCGAATATCGGTTATTATTGTCAATTACAATGTTGAATACTTTCTAGAACAGTGTTTGAACTCCGTAATGAAAGCCTTGAAGGATGTATCAGGAGAAGTATATGTTGTGGACAATAACTCCATAGACGGGTCGGTGGAAATGGTTCGGAGTAAATTTCCAGAGGTACACTTGATAGCAAATCGCGATAACCGGGGATTTTCAAAAGCGAACAATCAAGCAATGGAATTGGCGAAGGGAGATTATTTCCTCTTGCTTAATCCCGATACGGTTGTAGAGGAAGATACTTTTGTGAAAGTGGTTGCTTTCATGGATGAACATCCAGATGCAGGCGGATTGGGGGTTCGTATGTTGGACGGGAAAGGTAAGTTCTTGCCTGAGTCAAAGCGAGGACTGCCAACTCCTTCAGTGGCTTTTTACAAAATTTTCGGACTTTCCACATTGTTTCCATATTCCAAAGTTTTTGGGAAATACCACTTGGGTTATTTATCTGAATTTGAAACCAACGAAGTGGAGATTTTAAGTGGTGCCTTCATGCTAATGCGAGCTGAGACCATTCGTAAAGTAGGCATGTTGGATGAAGCATTTTTCATGTATGGAGAAGACATTGACTTGTCTTATCGAATTATTTTGGGTGGATATAAAAACTATTATTACCCAGAAACCAGGATCATCCATTACAAAGGAGAAAGTACTAAGAAAAGCTCTGTAAATTACGTTTTTGTTTTTTACCGAGCGATGGTAATTTTTGCAGAGAAACATTTCTCGCAAAAAAATGCCAAACTTTTTTCAACGCTCATTAATTTAGCCATTTATCTTCGTGCCAGTTTGGCAATTGCAACTCGTTTTATTAAGAAGGCCGCTCTTCCCGTATTTGATTTTACTTATGTGTTGACGGGTGCAATTCTGTTGACAAATCATTGGCAGAAATTAAATATTGAATTCCCAGTAAATGCAATGAAAGTTGCCATACCAGCCTATGTTCTTGTTTGGATGACCAGTGTTTTTTATGCAGGTGGATATGATTTCCCAATAAAAGCAAGTAAAATCGTAAAAGGGTCTCTGATTGGAACGTTAATGATTCTCGTTATTTACGGATTGTTGCCCAAAGAATGGCAGTTTTCTAGGCTGTATATATGGATAGGCATGGGATGGGTATTGACTTATTTTTTATTGTCGAGGGTTTTTCTTCATTATAGTGTGGGAAAACGTTTCAGCCTTTCAGGGGTTAAAAATCAAAAATTTATTTTGGTTGGTACCAAAGAAGAAACAGATCGAGTTACTTTATTGCTAAACCAAACGAACTCCAAAGTAGGTTCTATCTTTTTAGTTTCTCCAACGGAAGAAAAGAGTGACGGGCAAGTTGGGGTTTTATCGCAACTTGATCAAATTGCATACATATATCAAATCGATGAGATTATTTTCTGTGCAAAGGACACTTCCTCGCAGGAGATTGTTCATTGGATGTCTATTTTAGGTGCACGTAATATGGACTTTAAAATTGCGCAACCAGATAGTATGCATCTTATCGGGAGTAATTCCATTGAGACTTCCGGTGATTTATATGTCCTAAATATCAATCAAATTAGTGAGAAGAAAAACATTCGAAATAAAAGAACATTGGATGTTTTAGTGTCTGTTATTTTGCTGCTTTTATTCCCCTTTTTGATTTGGTTTTATGAAAACAAAGTTGATTGGTTTAAAAATGTGATAGGCTGCTTGATCGGAAAGAAAACTTACGTCGGGTATTTTAAGGCTACCGATCACAATCGGTTGCTGCCAAGCATCAAGTTCGGAGTTTTAAACGCTTCGGCAAGAGAGGATGCGAGTGATTCAATTTTAACGAGCAAGTTAAATTTGATTTATGCAAGAGATTATACCATTTGGAAAGATATTGGAATCATTCTAAAGTCTTGGAAAAAGCTTGATAATTAGTTAGATAGATGGCGTTAAGAGAAGTTGGTTATCACCTTGATTGTTTAATTTTCGTTTCTTATTGATAGTTTCAACTTTTTTCTTTTACTTTTGTACTCTAATTAAGAAATCCGACACATGGCACAAGTAGAAATCAGACTCCCTAAAATGGGTGAAAGCGTTACAGAAGCGACCATTACAAATTGGTTGAAAAGCGTAGGTGACAACGTTAGCATGGACGAACCATTAGTGGAAGTTGCTACAGATAAAGTTGATAATGAGCTTCCTTCTGAGGCTGCAGGTACCTTAATACAAATACTTTTTGAAAAAGATCAAGTTGCCCAAGTGGGTGATGTAATCGCTATCATTTCAACAGACGGATCAGATGTGGTAACACCTGTTGCTGCAGCTTCATCTCCGGCAATTACACCAACTGACACTGTCGCAAGCGAAAGTTCAAATGTTGTTGCACCAGTCACAATCAGTTCGGATCGTTTCTTTTCTCCTTTGGTAAGAAGCATTGCTTCCAAAGAGGGGATTTCAGGAACAGAATTGGAAGCGATTCCAGGTTCAGGTCAAGATGGAAGAGTAACTAAAAAGGACATTCTTTCCTACGTTGAAAACAGAGGAAATCAACCTGCTGTTGCAGTGTCAACTTCGGCTTCTGCTCCAGTTGCAAAACCAACTGGGAAAACCGTTGAAACCTCGCTTGGTGAAGACACCATTTCATACTTAAACACGATCAAGCCGTTACCAGTTCCAGCAATGGAAGGGGATGAAATTATAGAAATGGATCGCATGCGTAAAATCATTTCTGAGCGCATGTTGATGTCTAAACACGTTTCGCCACACGTAACTTCATTTGTTGAAGCAGACGTTACGAACATCGTAAACTGGAGAAACAAAGTGAAGGGAGCATTCGCAAAGCGTGAAGGAGAAAACTTCACATTTACACCGATTTTCATGGAAGCAGTTGCAAAAGCAATTAAAGATTTTCCAATGATTAATATCTGTGTAAGCGGAAATAAAATTATCAAAAGAAAGGACATCAACATTGGAATGGCTGCTGCGCTTCCAACTGGAAATTTAATTGTTCCTGTAGTGAAAAACGCAGACCGCTTGAATTTGGTAGGTTTAGCTAAGAAAGTAAATGAATTAGCTAAAAATGCGAGAGACAATAAACTGAAGCCAGAGGACATCCAAGGAGGAACTTACACGGTAACAAACGTAGGTACTTTTGGGAACGTAATGGGAACACCAATAATCAATCAGCCACAAGTTGCCATTTTAGCACTAGGGGCTATTAGAAAGGTGCCAGCTGTCATTGAAACTCCAGATGGTGACTTCATTGGTATTCGCCATAAAATGTTCTTATCACACTCTTATGACCACCGTGTAGTTGACGGAGCTTTGGGAGGAACGTTTGTGAAGCGAGTTGCTGAGTATTTAGAGCAATTCGATACAGATCAAACGATTTAAAAAAAAAATAACCTAATTGTTGCAACTTAATTGTAACAATAGAGTATCATAGGAGGTACAAAGCACGGGTTTGTGTTTGTTTTTACGTGAACCCGTGCTTTTTTTAACGTCTTATGAAAATCTTTATCTTCTTATTACTTAGTGTTCTTCTCACTAATTTTGGTTACTCTCAAAAAAAACAAGAAACCGACATTGAAAAATTCATCAGTCGAGCCACTGAGCAGGAACTCCTCGTTATGTCATCTACGCTTTTAACTCAAGAAGATTACGTTGATGCCGAATTAGTCAATGACAAATTATTGAGTTTTAAGCCTGAAAGTCCAAATTACAACTATCGGAAAGGATATGTGGTTATAATGCTTCGTGAAGACTATGAAGCAGCCATCCCTTTTTTGACAAAAGCGATAGTTGATGTGAGTAAAAATTTCGATTTATTTTCAATTAAAGAACTCAGATCTTCAGTTGATGCGTTCTACTATTTAGGGAAAAGCTATCATTTCTTAGAACAAATTGATGAAGCCAAAGAGATGTACAAACAATTTATTGCTAAAAGTGATAAAAAGTCATTCTTATTAAAATACGCACATCTTGGTCTGCAGCAATGTGAAGTAGCAGAAAAGTTATTAAATTCTCCGAACAGTGGGGTTGTCATTAAGAATGCCGGATCAAGAGTGAATTCTCAATACCCTGAATATTCTCCGGTAGTTTCCTTGGATGGAACTGCTTTGTATTACACCATCCGTAAGCCTTGGGAAAACAACCTGTCCGAACAACACATTGATAAAAAAACTGGGTTGTACTTAGACGACATTTACGTGTGTTTTTTGGACGAAGAAATGAAATGGAAAGAACCAATTCGTTTAGAGTTCTGCAAACCGGATAGGAACGAAGCAACTGTTGCAATTAATGTAGAGGAGCGTGTAATTTACTCATACAGCGACCTTACTGGAGGAGGTGATATTTACTACTCCGACTTCAAAAATAATGAGTTTGATGATCCACAAAAGTATTTAGCGAAAAATGTAAATACCGAGTACTGGGAATCACATCTGACAATGTCGCCGAATGGAGACTTAATGTATTTTGTCTCTAATCGTCCTGGTGGATACGGAGGAAGAGATATTTACGAGTCTAAAAAACTGCCAAATGGAACTTGGAGTGAGCCTGTAAACATGGGGCCTAATATTAACACAGCTTTTGATGAAGATTCTCCTTTTATCTCTGCTGATGAAGAGTATTTCTATTTTGCTTCGAACGGAAGTAAAAGTATGGGAGGTTTTGACATCATGTATGCTACTAAAAATGAGAACGGGACCTGGGGCGAATCTGTAAACATAGGCTATCCACTTAATACTTGTGGTGATGATCTGTACTATACATCTACTGCTGATGGATATTTTGGTTACTTTACTTCCAATCGACCTGGAGGAAAAGGTGAAAAAGACATTTATGAAGTTGAAAATAATTACATGGGAGTTGAAGATATATCCTTCTTGAAAGTGAAGATAAATACGGTTCAAAATCAGCAAATTCCCGATGATTATCGCGTTGTTTTGACATGCCTTGACTGTCCTGACAAAAACAAAAGTATTGTTTATACCCGATTGAGAGACGGTATGCTACTAACCTCTTTAGAGACTTGTAAAACTTATAAACTAAGTTATCAGATAGGGGAAGATTTTTACGTGATTTACGAAGAAACCATTCAAACGGAATGCGATTTAAAATATCAAGAAATAATTCGCGAACAATTAATTGATGTTATTGAAAAGAAAAAAATAGAAATAGAAAAAGTGGAAGAAGTTCCAGTTATTGCAAACAAGGTTATCGAAGCTGTATTTTATTTTAAATACAACAAGAATAAATTAGTAGTTGGAAATCGTGAGTTTAAGAAATTCATGAAAGAAATCGTGACACAACTTGAGGAACACGATGGGAATGTTGTAGTGAAAGTAAGTTCATCCGCATCGAAAGTACCTACGACTAAGTATGAAAACAACGAAGAACTCTCCAGGTTGAGAGCAGAAAACATCAAATATGATATTATCAATTACATCGGGAAAATGGGTGATTTCTCTACACGGATTAATGTTGTTATCGTTGAGTCAGTTGTAAGTGGTCCTGAATACGAAAACGATAAGAAGAATAAAGAAAAGTACGAACCTTATCAGTTTTCAAAACTAAAAACTGAGAATTAATAGAACTTAAGCTTGTGAATGAAAAAGATTCAGCGGACGAAAAACGATGATTTAAGCGCTCTCAATTAGGTGAACGTACCTAATCCTTCAAATCGTATTCGTGCTGTCTCCAGTGTCAACAGAAAGACGTTTGTTTTCGCTTATAAATAGCATCACAGTCCTTAAGTTGATTGAGTGCTCTGATAATCTTACAACAAATTGATGATGCTTTCTAATCCAATTCCTCGGGATCCTTTTAGAAGAATTAGCTGATTCTTGATAGGGGTTTTCTGAATGCTTTTCGACGCGTCTTCTTTCAATTCAAAAGAGTTTATCCTTGGGTTTGGTTTCTTTGTATTTACTTGGTGGAAACTTTCACCGATACAAATGGCATTTAAACTCAATTTTTCAATGAGTAAGATGATTTTTTCATGCTCATTGATGGATTCTTTTCCTAATTCAAACATGTCGCCTAATATAACCAGTTTATTGGACTGGTTAATCATGGCAAAACTTTCCAAAGCAGCTGACATACTGGTTGGATTTGCATTGTATGCATCTAAAATTAAAGTATTCGCTTCTGTTTTTAAAAGTTGTGAACGATTGTTGGTTGGAGAGTAGGAGGCAAGTGCATTTGAAATTAATTCATCCCCAACTTCGAAGTAAACACCAAATGCAACAGCAGCTAAAAAATTATAGAAGTTGTATTGACCAATTAATTGAGTTTGGATTAATGGAGATTGGTGCTTTTTCGATTTCCAACTCATTTTCACAAAAGGAGTCATTTCTACTAAGGCGCCTGAAACACGTGAGATGTTGTTTGCCGCATAACCATAGTTTGTAGAATGAATCGGTAGGTTCTCTGTTAAAATGGAGTCGTCTGCATTGTAAAAAATAACTCCCTCTTTCCTGTTTACAGCTTGATACAATTCCAATTTGGTTTTTAATACTCCCTCAAAACTTCCAAAACCTTCTAAGTGTGCACTGCCGATGTTGGTGATTATACCATGCGTGGGTTCAGCAATTGCACATAATTCTTCGATGTCTTTGAATTTATTTGCACCCATTTCAATGATGGCGATCTCATGTTGTTTGTTTAACTGAAGAAGCGTCAAGGGAACACCAATGTGGTTGTTCAAATTTCCTTGGGTAAAAAGAACGGAATACTTTTTTGTCAAAACAGCAGCTATCAATTCTTTTGTAGTTGTTTTTCCATTGCTTCCTGTTATTCCAATAACGGGAATGTTAAACTGTTTGCGGTGATGATTGGCAAGTTTTTGCAAATAGATCAAACTATCTTCAACGTGAATAAAGTTGGGATTATCGTCAACTAACAATTCGTCAATGACGACATGTTTTGCTCCTGCCTCAAGTGCTTTTTGAGCAAATTCATTGCCGTTAAAATTCGCTCCTTTCAGACAAATGAATAAACTGTCTTTTTGAATGTTTCTCGTGTCTGTGCAAACACCAGTTGTGGAATAAAAAATATCAAAATTCATGATGTGTATAAATAAAAAAACCCATCCGTAAAGATGGGTTTTTTTATTGTTTAAATATTAATAACTACTCTGGTTTTTTGATTTTTTCCCGTAGTTTAATCCTGTTGGACTTCCGACACGATCCATGGCACATCTAAATCCGATGGTTGCTGTTGATTTGTCTTCGTCTAAGAATCTTCTATTACTTCCTGCAAGCCAGTAAGCTCTATCTCTCCAAGAACCTCCTTTGTATACTCTTGATTTATCAGAGATTAAAGTGGTTGGCCAAGAAGTTCTATCACCTGGTTTAATTTGCACACCATCCAAACCGAATTCTTCGTATTCTGACTGGTACATTACCAAGTTAGGGTCACGAGTTGCTTGATTGATTGAATTTTTGTAATCATCATTTTCGTAGAAAATAGAACTTTCAATATCACCATCTAGGTAATCGATGTAATCATCTTTACGGTAATTTAAACGTCCAATGTTTTCTTCTTCCGTAACGTTGCGGTATTTTAATTTACCGGGTGTATTGGTAATGAAAGAAGAGAATCCTTGTCTCAACATGGTAATGATTTCATAAGCATATTCGTCACCGTTTACACCCTCTCTGAATTCATCTTGGAACATTTCATCCATGATTAGTGTTTGAACTGCTTCTGATGCTGCTAAGTCATCTCTTCTGTTTTTTAAGTTTATCGCTGAGTCCAAAATTACATTGATTCTTCCTAACAGTCTTAACTCCATAGAATCTTTGATGTTTTTGTGGGAAACATAAATTGGGTCTGGAGCATATCCGCGTTTGTCAGGGTTTCTAGATTTTACTTTTGTCATAATTCCTGCTGGAATTACAGTATCGTTCGGGTCGTGAGAAGCTGCTGACATTCTTTGAAAGCGAATACGCTCAAATTCATTTACATATTCTTTCATTCCGTGAACGTCATACATTACCTCTGCATTTTTCGTGTCGACTGAACCTGTATTATTCAATTGTTTTGTTTTGAAAACGTTTCCTCTAAAAGGTCTGAATTCATCAAAATCCTCTGACGTCATAGGTCTGTAAACATCCATTACCCATTCGGATACGTTACCAGCCATGTTATATAAACCATAATCATTTGGCCAATACGCATCCACCGGTGCAGTTACGTCGGCGTTGTCATTCAAACGACCAGCAACTCCCATGTAATCCCCGCGTCCTCTTACGAAGTTAGCACGGATTTCACCTTGAAATTGTTTATCATCTTGGCGAACCCAGTGACCATTCCACGGATAGATTTTACGATCTGTGATTACTTCTGAACCAGTTTCTAAGTTTCCAATTAAACCGTAAGATGCAAATTCCCATTCCGCTTCTGTTGGTAGGCGGTAACGTGGTAACAAAATTCCATCTTCCATGCGAACAATTCGCTTTGATAATGATTTTCCAGTAGCTCGAGAAGGGTCTAAGTCTTGTAAGTTTCTGACAACCCCATCTTTTCCTTCTTCATTTCCATATTGACCAGAAAGATATGCTTCTGTATCAAACGTGTTTTCATTTTGCTGATTGATGTTGAAGCCCATGATACCTTCACGAATTAAAATATATTCGTTTACACGGTCAGTTCTCCATTTACAGTAATCAGAAGCTTGCAACCAAGAAACTCCAACCACTGGATAATCTCTATAGGCTGGATGTCTCAAGTAATATTCAACGTACTTCTCATTGAACGCTAAAGGTGATCTCCAGCAAAGTGTATCTGGCAAAGCATTTTTGTATACTGTAGGGTAGGTTTCTCCATAGGCTCTATTCAACCAATATAGGTATTCCAACCAATAGAAGTTGGTAACCTCTGTTTGATCCATGTAAAAAGAAGAAACAGTAACCCTTGCTGGTCTGTTGTTGTGATCAAACATAACGTCTTGCTCAGAACGTCCCATGGTAAAGGTACCACCTTCTACCAACAATAACCCTGGACCTGTTTCTTGGTCAACAAAAGGAAATTTTTGAAAACCACCTACATTGGGATTGTTGTATTCCCATCCAGTAGAACTTGAACTTTCGCGATTACAAGAAGAAACCAAAGCGATAGCAAATACTGCTAGGGCTAAAATCCGAAATTTTCTCATATTTTTTGGTTGTTTTATCATAGTACTAATTTTGCAAAGTTACTTGCATAAACGTAATTTAAAAATAAAGTTACAGTTTTTTAAAAAGAAGGGCAAGAAATTGTTCTCCATGATGGAGATTTCTTCTTACAATTCACGTTGTAACCTAATGACACTTCATGTGACCCACCAGAAACGCCACTTAATCTGGAAACGGTAACATCATAACTATATCCGACTCTAAAGGTTCCTGTGTTTACACCCAAAGATAAAATAAAAGCATCTTTGTTTCTAAACCAAGCTCCAGCAGTAAACACGCCGTACTTAAAATAAGTACCAATGTTTACTTCCATGAATCCTTGTTGATATTGTACGATTAAATTCGGCATGATGGAGGTTGTGTTCGTGTATTTAGATTTTCCTCCTAATTTAATTTCTGCACCAGCATGGGCTGTAAAACGCATTGGTAGTTTGGAGCCAGTACCTAAAATCATAGATTCATCAGGCATGTTTAAGTGATGCGCTGAAACTCCTGCAAAAAAGCTTTTGGTGTAAATCAACATACCTGCCGATGCGTCAAAGAACCCCCTAGAACCTCCTCGTTTTAAATCACCAGTTTTGTAAATAAATCCTCTTCGTGGATCAATTTGGTCACCGAACTTCAATTTATCCCAATCTAAGAACTTTTGATACCAAGCGGCTCGTGCGCCAAACAGAAGTGAAGTTTTGCGGTTTAGTTTTAAGTGGTAAGAATAGATTAACCCAAGCATGGAAGTGCTTATCGTACCTTGACCTTGTTGATCATGGGTTGCTAAAACGCCAATTCCTCCAGAAATGTTTTTAATGTATTGATCGTAAGAAGCGCTGTAAGTGACATAGTTCGCTGACAAGTTCGGCCATTCATTTCGATAATTCAAGCCAAATCTGGCACAACGATTGGTTCCTGCAAAAGCAGGGTTTAGATACAAAGGGTTCGCATAGAACTGTGTAAAAGTAGGATCCTGTGCTAGTGCCTCTTGACTTGTAGCTAAGCCAATCAATAATATTACTAAGTATTTAAGTTTTTTCATTCAATTCTGAATAATAGCAAATTAGTACTAAAACGCAATTTTCACGACAATGTTACAAAAAAAAAACAAATCATGCTACATAAATGATAATTGATTAACAATAATTGAACGTATCCATCGTTTGGTTTATAATAATCCCCATTTATTTCGATATTTGTAAAATGAAAAATAGGATCGTGTCTTTACCTCAAATCAAAGGATGGCCAGTGTTGATTTGCTTGTTGTCAGCCATGCTCTCTGCGAGTGTATTCGCTCAAAGTAATTCGTATTCAGTTACTGTCGATTGGAGTCAGTCAGTCAAGTATATACAAGATAATAAAACGATATATTTACCCCAAATTCAAGGACAAGATTATGCCTTTAATCAACCTCATTTTACTTGGCGACAAGATTATTTTGGGTCCGACAGTTATCAAATTGAAATGTTAGGAATTGAATACGAGAATGCGCTTCCTGCTGATTTTGAGTTTTTTAATTCCCAAAATATAATTCCTCCTAGTTTTCCAGATTATAAAACTCAAATTTCAAATGCAAAAGGTAAAAAACAGTTGGTTGTCGATTTAAATCCTTTTGTATTTCAGGATGGTAATCTAAAGCGGATCGCAAGCTTTAAGCTTTCTCTCAGTCCTAAACCTACCATCTTAAAGCAGAAAAGCTTTGTTGCGTCTTCTGTATTGGGAGACTTAAATAGTCAATGGTTCAAAATTGCAGTTTCGGAAGACGGTGTATATAAGATCGACCGCAACTTTTTAGCATCCATCGGAATAACTGTATCCAATTTAAATCCGATGCATATCAATATATACGGTAATGGAACTGGAAAATTGCCCGAGTTGAACAGCGTTTTTAGAGAGGATGACTTGGTGAAAAACGACATATTGATTGTGGGAGAGTCTGACGGAGTTTTTGATCCAGAAGACTATATTCTATTTCATGCCTGGGGACCGAATCGAATTCATCAGAAAAACACTGCTTTTGAACGAGAGATGAATATTTACAGTACCAAATCTTATTACTTCATTCGAATTAGTAGCAACGAGCCACCAGCTCGCATACAAAATCAACAGAGTGCGCTAAACCCAAATGTCACCGTGAATTCTTATAACTTCTTTTCGGTGTACGAGAAAGAACTGGTTAATTTAGTTCAGGGAGGACAAAGATGGTATGGAGACTTGTTTGATATAGAGTTAACCAAAACATTTGCTTTTAACATTCCAGATGCGGTTACTTCTTCACCGGTTGATTTTAAAGTCAGCTATGCTTCAAACGCAAGAGAGTCAGGAGGATATATCGATTTTATTGTTGGTAACTCTTTGTTGTTGAAGAAAACTATTTCAGCCATATCTGTGGATTATGCCCGGGGTGAAGTGGACTTTAGTTTGGCTAACGCTACCAATAACGTTTTACTGAAAATGGCTGTTTTTAGAAACAATCCTTCCGTACTTACCTATTTGGATAAAATTGAAGTCAATGCAAGGAGAGCTTTGTCTTTTTACGGAAGTTATCTTTCATTCAGAGACTTACAGTCGGTTGGTGCCGGGAACGTTTCTAGCTTTGAAGTAAGCAACATTCCTAATAATGGTTTTGTTTGGGATGTTTCTGATCGCCAAAAACCAAAGAAAATGGATGGATCTTGGGCTGGATCTACTTTTACATTTGCAACCTCAACAGATGTTCTCAAAACATTTATTGCTTCCAACGGAACATCATTCTTAAAGCCTGAATTTATAAAAGAAATTGCACCGCAAAACCTTCACGCGCTCAGTTTTGCAGAAAGCTTAATTGTTACACCCGATGCTTTCAAATCACAAGCAGAGCGTTTGGCCAATTTACACCGAGGAAATGGAATGTCAGTGCATGTTGTTACTACCGAACAGATTTATAATGAATTCTCTTCAGGTTCACAAGATCCTACAGCCATTAAATTTTTTGCTAAAATGTTTTACGATCGTGCTGCAGGTAATGTTGCCATGATGCCGAAAAGTTTACTGTTATTTGGAGGGGGAACATATGACCCTAAGAATATAATTTCAAACGCAAATTATGTCCCAACGTATCAAGTGGAGAGTTCGGAGAATCAAATATGGGCGATGGTTACCGATGATTATTATGGAATGCTAGACGATTCTGAGTCGCTTTCAGATGGAGATATGATGGACATTGGGGTAGGAAGGTTGTTGGTTTCAAGTCTTGAGGTTGCAAAAGAGCAGGTGGATAAAATTGAAATTTACATGAAAAACAGTGTTCCTTCAGCGCTGTCTGCTTCGGATTGTTGTGATGGGGGAAGCGGAAACCAATCAACATATGGTGATTGGAGGTTAAACTATGTTCAAATTACAGATGATGAACAAAATGGTGATTTTATAAGCATTGACTGCGAACCTCAATCCAACCATGTAAAATTGAACCATCCAGAAATGAACGTTGACAAATTATATGCGGATGCGTATCCACAAGTTTCAGGAGCTGGAGGCGAACGCTATCCCGAATTAGAAAAAGCAATTACAGACCGGGTTCAGCGAGGTGCATTGGTTATTAATTATGTTGGACACGGTGGTGTTAATGGTGCAGCAGACGAGCGATTTATCAACATTGCTCAAATTAACTCATGGACCAATATCAATAAAATGCACTTGTTTGTTTCTGCCACTTGCGAATTTACCAAGTACGATGATCCGGGTGTGCTTTCAGCTGGTGAATTGAACTCTTTAAACGCAAATGGTGGAGCGATTGCTTTGATGACGACTACCCGAGCTGTATATGTTAGCATCAACTCAAGTATTGGAAAGCAGTTCTTTAAGCATGTTTTCTTGAGAGATGCAAATTTAGAACCTTTGACGTTCGGTGAGATCATGCGCTTGACTAAGAATGCAGCAGTGGGAGGGAACAATAAGCGTAACTTCACACTTATAGGTGACCCTGCTTTGAAAATAGCGTTACCTAAACTGAGAATTGTTACCGATAGTATTAATCATTTGGATCCGAGTTTGATTGTTGATACAGTCCGAGCGCTGAGTAAAATGAATGTCAAAGGACACATTGAAGATAGTTTTGGAAACATCATGACGTCCTACAATGGAATTTTGTCACCTACGATTTTTGATAAGCCCAAAGACAATAAAACATTGGGACAAAACACCAATTCACCCATAATCAATTTTCAAACACAGCGCAATGCACTATACAAAGGAAAAGCTTCTGTTGTGAATGGATATTTTGACTTTTCTTTCATCGTACCTAAAGACATCAATTACACTTATGGAAATGGGAAGATTTCTTACTATGGAAATAACGACCAAGTGGATGCCGGAGGACATGATGAGCGCTTTGTTGTAGGAGGATTGAATCAAGGAGGACTGAATGACAATACTCCTCCGGTAGTCGAATTATACCTCAATGATGAAGGGTTTGTATCTGGAGGATTGACGGATCAGAATCCAAAGTTGATTGTGAAAGTTTCAGATGAAAATGGAATCAATGCAGTAGGAAATGGAATAGGACATGATATCATTGCAATATTAGACGACAATACTGCCAAGCCAATTGTACTCAATGAATACTACATTGCAGATTTAGATTCTTACGAGTCTGGTAAAATCAGTTATGACTTTAAAGATTTGGCGGTTGGTAGACATACCCTTTCTTTCAAAGTTTTTGATGTAAATAACAATTCCACAGAAGTGAAAATTGACTTTGTAGTAGCTGAAAAGAAAGAAATCACCTTGGAACATGTTTTAAATTATCCAAATCCTTTTACAACAAGAACTGAATTTTTCTTCGAACACAATCAGGTTTGTGAAAGTCTTGAAGTTCAAGTTCACATTTTTACTGTTTCAGGAAAATTGGTAAAAACCATTAACCAAGAAGTGAGAACCAATGGGTTTAGATCGGAGGGAATTGAGTGGGATGGAAGAGATGATTTTGGGGATGAAATCGGACGTGGAGTATACGTTTATCAGTTATCCGCCAAAACTTCAGAAGGTGAAGTCGCCCAAAAAATTGAAAAGTTAGTACTATTATAGTAAAGCCGACAATAATAAATTGTCTTTTACGTATATTTGTTGTTTTGAAATTAGAATTTATAAATATCCATATGATCAAGAAATTAAGCATCCTATTTTTAATAGCATCACCGTTTATAACATTAGCACAACCAAACTCAGGTGCCTCTAGCAAGGACTTACAATTAAACGCGATTACAACAGCGATGCCTTTTTTAAGCATTACACCTGACTCTCGGGCTGGAGCAATGGGGGATGCGGGAACAGCTCTAAGTGCAAATTCAAATTCAGTGTATTGGAATACAGCCATGTTGAATTTTTCAAAACAAGATGCAGAAGTGAGTGTTTCGTACACGCCTTGGTTGAGACAATTGACGAATGACATGTCGCTTTCCTATGTGTCGGCCTATAAACGTCTAGGTAGTAGGCACGCGGTAACTCTTGGCTTGCGTTATTTTAGTCTAGGAGAAATCACATTTACCGATTCTCAAGGTGCAAAGTTAAGAGATGATAAACCTGCTGAATTTGAAGTAGTAGGAGGGTACGCTTTTAAATTGGCTGATAAGCTGAGCATTGGTATTAACGGGAAATTTGCTTATTCTAACTTAACAGGTGGATTGGTTACACCGGGCGGAACGAGTAAGGCAGGTATTGCAGGAGCAACAGACATTTCTTTTGTTTACTACAACGATGAAGCAAAGCTTACAGGTCGAGATGGAGTTTTTGCATTTGGTTTAACCTTGAATAACATTGGTAATAAAGTGGCCTACTCTGAGGTTTCAACGGATCAAAGAGATTTTTTGCCAATGAATTTAAAGTTGGGAAGTGCATACACGATGGAATTTGATAAATTCAACACCCTGACATGGGCAGTAGATGTTCAAAAATTATTAGTTCCAACACCACCGTCAAGAAACCCGATGAATGGAGATATTTATTCAGGTAAAAACAATAACGTTGGAGTTATTTCAGGAATGTTGCAATCATTTTATGATGCTCCAGGAGTTGTCATGAAAGACGACCAAGGTGCACCAATTCAAAATGCTGATGGAACATACCAAGTTGAGAAAGGTTCTCGTTTGAAAGAAGAATTAAGAGAGTTTAACATCGGAACTGGTGTGGAATATTGGTATAACGAAATGTTTGCTTTGAGAGCAGGCTTCTTTTATGAACACTATACCAAAGGTTCTCGTCAATACTTCAATGCAGGAGTTGGTTTAAAGTATAAAATCATTGGAATTGACATTTCCTATTTAGCCGGATTGAGACCCGGAAATCCGTTGGCAAATACGGTTCGTTTTACACTTCGTTTTGAGATCCCGAAAAACAGCAGTGCGAAATCGAGTTCAAATACTGATATATAAGCATGAATATTCGAATAGGTTTTGGTGTCGACGTTCACCGTTTAGAGTCTGGCTTACCTTTAATGGTTGGAGGGATTGATGTTCCCTCGGATTTAGGCGCAGTTGGTCACTCGGATGCCGATGTATTGTTACACGCAATTAGCGACGCGCTTTTGGGTGCCGCGAATTTACGAGATATTGGTTTTCATTTTTCAGATACAGATCCCAAGTACAAAGGCATTGACAGTAAAGTTTTGCTGAAAAACGTTTTTGAATTGATTCAAGAGAAAGGTTTTAAAGTGGTTAATTTAGATTGCACCATCATCTTGGAAAAACCGAAATTGAATCCACATATTCCAGAAATGCAACAGGTTATTGCGGATCTCCTAGATTTATCTACCGAAGAGGTATCCCTAAAAGCCACGACACACGAACGAGTTGATTCGTTTGGAAACAGACAAGCGATTAAGGCATACGCTGTTTGTCTTTTAAATAAATAAACAAACTTTGCCACCGAGGCAAACGAATTTTATCCATAAAAAAAACCTGAGCGTAAACTCAGGTTTTTTTGTATCCTATATGTTCTGTCAAGCGATCAAATCGTCATGATGTCTTTTTCTTTCAACTCAACAATCTCATCTACTCTCTTTATAAAAGCATCTGTAATGGACTGAATTTCTGCTTCCGCAGACTTAGTCATGTCTTCCGACAAACCATCTGTTTTTAATGTTTTTAGCATTTCCATGGCGTCTTTTCGGTTGTTACGTACTCCAACTTTTCCGCTTTCGCCTTCTGCTTTCGCTTTCTTTGCCATTTCTTTTCTTCGCTCTTCGGTCAAAGCTGGAACGTTGATGATGACCATTTCACCGTTGTTTTGAGGTGCAAATCCCAAGTTAGAATTGACAATCCCTTTCATCACTTCCGTCAAAATCGATTTCTCCCAAGGGGTAACAGTCAACGTTCTTGCATCCATTGTAGAAACGTTTGCAACTTGAGTAAGCGGAGTCATGGTGCCGTAGTAATCGACCTGTACACTGTTCAACATCGATGGAGTTGCTTTTCCAGCTCTTACTTTTTGAAGTTCACCAGCTAAGTGAATCAATGTTTTTTCACAAGAACTACTTAGTTCGTCGTATATCATTTGAATTTCTTCTGTCATGAGAAAAATTTATTTTATTTTTATTTTTATTTTTAATTCTGAACAATGGTTCCAACCTTCTCGCCATCTAATAGACGTTTCAAGTTTCCTGGAGTATCCATGTCAAATACTATAATCGGTAAATCGTTTTCTTTACAAAGCGTGAAAGCAGTCATGTCCATCACGTTCAACCCTTTTCGGTACACATCATCAAATGAAATGGAATCATATTTAGTTGCAGTGCTGTCCTTCAGTGGATCTGCGGTATAAATACCATCGACTCTGGTTCCTTTTAAGATCACGTCTGCATCGATTTCAATCGCTCTTAAAGAAGCGGCAGAATCGGTTGTGAAATATGGATTTCCCGTTCCAGCACCAAAAATCACTACGCGTCCTTTTTCTAAATGTCGAACGGCTTTTCTTCTTACGTACGGTTCTGCAATTTCTTTCATTTCAATCGCAGATTGCAAACGCGTGGAAATTCCATTGGATTCTAATGCAGACTGCAAGGCCATGCTGTTGATCATCGTGGCTAACATTCCCATATAATCCCCGTGAGTTCGGTCCATACCACCTTCTTCAGCTTGAACGCCTCTGAAAATGTTACCGCCACCAATTACGATGGCAACTTCGACTCCCGTGTCGCAAATTTCTTTGATTTGAAGAGCATAGGAGTTCAATCGAACATTATCTATTCCAAATTGTTTGTCTCCCATCAGAGACTCTCCACTTAGCTTGAGAAGAATGCGTTTATATTTCATTTAATTAGGTTTTGAATGCTGTTTGCAAATATAGGTATAAAATTAAAATGAAAAAGCGTGCTTAAAAATTAGATGTATTCAAGCTGTAATTGCTTTTATGCTGAAAATTCAATTCCAACAGGACAATGGTCAGACCCCATTATTTCGTTGAGAATAAAAGCACTTTTAATTTGTGGTACTAGTTTTTTGGAAACCAAAAAGTAATCAATTCTCCAGCCTACATTTTTCTGTCTTGCTCCACCGCGATAAGACCACCAAGAATACTTAACTTCATCTTGGTTGAAATGTCTAAAGCTGTCAATGAATCCTTCTGAAATATACGCGTCAATTCCGTCAATCTCTTGTTGCATAAATCCAGCCGATTTGTTGTAGTTTGCTTTCGGGCGAGCTAAATCAATTTCTGTATGCGCAACATTTAAGTCCCCACAAACGACAACCGGTTTAATGATTTCCAATTCCTTCAAATAGTTCAAGAAGTCAGCATCCCATTGTTGCCTATAATCCAAGCGCAATAATTCGCTTCCAGAGTTTGGCGTGTAAACCGTCACCAAATAAAAGTCGGCATACTCTGCACAAATAACGCGACCTTCTTGATCGTGTTCTTCGATGTTCATGTCGTAGGTTACGGATAGAGGTTCTGTTTTGGTGAGAATTGCAGTTCCTGAATATCCTTTGCGCACCGATTCGTTGGCAAAAATATGATATCCAGAAAGATCAGTCAATGCTGCTTTAACTTGTTCTACAGAAGCCTTGGTTTCTTGAAGGCAAATGACATCCGCATTCAATGTTTGCATGTCTTGGATAAACGATTTTTGAACAATTGCTCGAATTCCGTTTACATTGAAAGAAATAATTTTCATTTTTAAAAGGGTTTTTCACAAGGATAAGACAAATTTGAACTTAGTTCATCTCTTCGAAGTCATCAAAACCATCGTCGTCTTTATTAGAAGGACCTTGGTTGCTAATATGACTTTTGACTGTCACCAATGGGGCGCCTGAAAATAAGAAAGCAAATCCATTGATGATTTTCATTAAAATACCAAGTAAGACAAAGAATCCAATGATTTTAAATATGAAACCGAGGATGGGGAGGCTTTCAATTTCCATGATACTGTTGAAGAACCAATTGCTAATTGGATTGATGGCGACTTCAGGAAAGAAAACAAAGAAAGTGAACAGTAAAATGGAAAGTGAAATCACGATAATTTCGGCTCTTAAGTTAAAGTTGGATTGAAAACGAGGTAAATTTGTTCCCATCGATTCAATGATGTTTGATCGACGTTTTTGTTTTTGAAGTTTGCCCGAAAAATAAAGTATGAGAATCAATGCAGCTGTCATCAATTCATTTGGAAGAATCGCAGTGGTGTGATTTTTTTGCACACAGAATAAAAACACAACATCTACCAATAGGAAGTACTGAACAATTTTAAGTCCGTACTCTTCCCATAAAGATTGTGGTTTTTGACCTCTAATTAGATTTAAAATCATATTGAGTATCCCCCATAGGAAACTGAAAATGGCAAATACTACGCCCAGTCGGAATGCTAAGTTTAAAAAATCCACTATACAAAGGTGCATAAAATCTCTGAAAGGATTGCCGATTTTCATTTTTTTAACCTTTATTTTTGATACCTTTGGAGTTAAAATTTAAAAAATGAAAAGAATATTTTTACTTATTTGTTTCTCCATTCACCTTATTGGTGTCAAAGCGGAAGAAGGAATGCTCATTCCTTCGCTCATTGCAGCTTTTGAGGATGACATGAAGGCCATGGGCATGAAGTTGTCTGCTGAAGACTTGTATTCAGTAAATAAAGCCAGTATCAAAGATGCTATCATCCATTTTGGTGGCGGATGTACAGCTGAAATTGTTTCCAAAAAAGGGCTTCTTTTAACGAACCACCACTGCGGATATTCGCAAATTCAATCTCATTCTTCTTTGAAAAATGACTATTTGAAAAATGGGTTTTGGGCTAAAAATTTGTCAGAAGAATTGCCAAACGAAGGTTTGACTGCCGCGAGAATTGTTCGAATTGAAGATTTGACAAACCAAGTTTTGAAAGGAACGGATGATGTTGCAGATTTAAACGAGCGCATGGCGATCATCCAAAAAAACATAAGAGAGTTGTCGGTTTCAACCGTAGCGGGAACGCATTACACAGTTGACATCAAAGCGTTTGATTATGGAAATAGCTATTATGCTTTGGTGAAAGAGACTTTTTTAGACGTTCGTTTGGTTGGTACGCCTCCAAATGCAATCGGAAAGTTTGGTGGTGACACCGACAACTGGGTTTGGCCTCGTCACACAGGAGATTTCTCTGTATTCCGCATCTATGCTGGAAAAGACAATAAACCAGCTGCTTATTCTGCTGAAAACATTCCGTATACACCACTTTACTCACTTTCAATTGCTGCTGGCGATCGAGTAGAGAATGAGTTTACGATGGTTTATGGTTTTCCAGGCGAAACAGAACAACATTTGATTTCTTCTCAAATACAATACATCATGGAGAAAGAGCGTCCTGCTCGTATCGCCATGCGTGAAAAATCACTTTCTGTAATCGATGCTGCCATGCGTTCTTCTGATGAAATTAGAATTCAGTACGCTTCTAAACAAGCACGAATTGCGAATGCATACAAGAAGTGGATCGGACAAGTGGATGGTTTGCAACGATTGGATGCCATCAATGTAAAAAAAGCTGCAGAAAAAGAATTTGATCAAAAAGCGAATTCAACGCCAGAGTGGAAAGCAAAATACGGTACTGTGGTTGCAGATATGAACCGATTGATCCAAGAAAATAATGCTTATGACTTTGGATATGCCATGACGGTTGAATATCTTTTTGTGGGACCTGAGTTTTTTAGTCAAGTTCGCAACATGAATGATTTAGTAACCAATTACGACAAATATAAATCAAGCAATGAATGGGATTCGAAAGTGGAAGCTTATAAGAAATCTGCCGAGAATTTTTTCAAGAATTACAACGCCACAGTAGATCAAGGCGTTTTTAATTTGTTGCACGATGAATTCATTCAGCGAATGGATCCAAGCTTGGTTTTGCCGGGAGTAACCAGTAAAAATACGGCTACGTGGTCAAAACTTATTTTCACAAATTCGATTTTTACGAATAAAGAGAAGCTGATTGCTTTTTATGACAATTTCAAAGAAAGTTCGATTAAGAAGATTCAGAAAGATCCAGCGTTTATGTTAAATGCTGAATTGATGAAGGGATACCAAGAAAAGATTATTCCGAGTTTGAGAAAACTATTTGTAGGTATGGATGATTACATCAAGTTGTATATTGATGGAAAACAAACCATGTTCCCTGATGCGAAGCACTGGCCAGATGCAAATGGTACCTTGAGAATTACCTATGGTAAACTAGAGGGTTCTTTTCCTCGTGACGGAATGGCTTACACCAATCACACAACGACCGCCGGAATTATCGAGAAAAACCGAAGCGGAAATCCTGACTTTGAATTGTTGCCGGGTATGTTGGAATTGTATCAGCAAAAAGACTTTGGAGATTATGCTCAAGACGGTGAATTGTGGGTTTGTTTTTCGGGCTCTAATCACACCACAGGAGGGAACTCTGGTTCACCTGTGTTAAACGCTAATGGTCATCTAATGGGCTTAAATTTCGACAGAAGTTGGGAGAGCACCATGAGTGATTACATGTTTGATCCAACTCGTTGTAGAAATATTGCGGTGGATATTCGATACGTTTTATGGGTAATCGATAAATATGCGGGTGCGAAGCACTTAGTAGATGAAATGGAGTTGGTTAGATAATAACTAACTTAATATAGTACTTAAAGCGTGAACTGATTTATTTCGGTTTGCGCTTTTTTATTTTGAAGTGGAGGGCGTGTTATTTTTTAACCGCTGAGGACACGGAGCGAAAAGCTGATGTGTGATCAGGAGATTACTCAGAACCTTCCGTTGATGACTCGTTTTACACCGTTTTTAAGTAGATATTCATTGAAGTTGATGAGTAATCCCAATTTGTACTTTCCCAGCTTTAGATAGGTTAGAATTTGAGCTAAATGGACTTCCTTTAAGGCTTCGACACTTTTTAGTTCAATGAAAACCTTGTTTTCAACTAATAAATCCAATCGGTAACCGCATTCCATCCTAACTTCTTCGAAAATCAAAGGCATCGGTTTTTCTTTAACAACATCCAAACCTTCTTTCACTAATTTGTAATACAAACACTCTTGATAAGCATTCTCCAATAATCCCGGACCAAGAGCTTTGTGAACTTCGAGCGCACAATCCAATATTTTCGCAGCAATTTGATTTTCTGTCATCTATCTAATTTAATCAAAAATAGTCTCTGAAACAAATAATCAAATAAATGTATTTCTAAAAACAAAAAATAACTCTCCCAACAAAATTCGTCACACACACACACACACACATGCACTCACATCTCCGTGTCCTCTGCGCCTTCCTCTGTGTTCTTTGTGGTAAAAATAAGTAACACACATCCCAAAAAAAAAGGCCGAACAAATAAATGTCCAGCCTTTTCCTAAAAATTATAACGATCTTATTTCAACGCGAAACGGAAGAAAGAAGTTACTGTTAATCCTTTTTCAGTAGAGTTCAAGAATTCTTCTACAGAAATTTTGTTGTCGCGAACGAAAGGTTGGCTTAACAAGGTGTTTTCTTGGAAGAATTTATTCAACCTACCGTGAGAAATTTTCTCAGCCATTTCAGCAGGTTTCCCTTCTTGAATTGCCAAGTCTTTTCCTACCTCTAATTCTCTTGCAATTGTCTCAGCATCGATTCCTTCTTTGTTCAATGCTAAAGGATTCATTGCAGCAACTTGCATCGCTACTTGACGACCTGCTTCAGCATTTGCTTCAGAGCTCTTGTTCAAACCAACCAAAGTAGCAATTTGATTACCTGGGTGATTGTAAGCAGCTACTTGTTCAGCTGAAATTTTAGCATAACCAGAAAGGTCTAATTTTTCACCAACAACTCCAATGTGCTCAGTAATCTTTTCAGAAACTGATAATTTTTCGTCGTAAGGAAGAGCGATCAATTCCTCAAGTGTATTTGGCATGTTTTTCAATGCAATGTCAACTAGAGACTGCATGAATTCTCTGAAATTGTCATTCATCGCAACGAAATCTGTTTCACAGTTCAATGTCAAGATAACACCTGTTTTTCCATCTTCAGAAGCTTGAGAGAAAATCAATCCCTCTCCTGCTTCGTTATCACCACGCTTTGCAGCGATTTTTTGACCTTTTTTTCTAAGAATGTCGATTGCTGTTTCAAAATCACCATTGGATTCAACCAATGCGTTTTTACAATCCATCATTCCAGCGCCAGTTTGTAGACGCAATTTATTTACTTCTGCAGCTGTAATTGCCATGACAGTAAAATTTAAATGTTATTATTTATCTTCTTTTTTCTCTTCAGTTGCAACCACTTCTGAAGCTACTTCTGCTTTTCCTTCCGGAGTTACTTCTTTCGCTTTAGTTGCTGGAGCTGCTTCTTCAGCCTTATCAGCCTTATCAGCTTTGTCTTTCATGCTTTTTCGATCTTCTAAACCAATTTTAATAGCATCACAGATAGCATCCATAATGATAGCAATTGATTTTGTAGCATCGTCGTTCGCCGGAATTGGGAAGTCGATGAATTTTGGGTTGGAGTTTGTATCTACCATTGCAAAGATTGGAATGTTCAATCTTTTAGCTTCGTGCATTGCAATGTTTTCTTTTAAGATATCTACCAAGAAAACAGCTGCTGGTTGACGAGTCATGTCTGCAATAGAACCAAACGTTTTTTCCAGTTTATCACGTTGACGAGTTTTGAAAAGACGCTCTCTTTTAGAAAGTGTTTCCCATGTTCCATCCGTTTGCATTTTATCGATAGTCGCCATCTTACGAATAGACTTACGAGTTGTTTGGAAGTTTGTTAACATTCCACCAGACCAACGTTCAGTAACGTATGGCATGTTTACTGCTTTAACGCGCTCAGCAACTAATTCCTTCGCTTGTTTTTTTGTTGCAACAAATAATATTTTTTTGCCAGACTTAGCAATTTGTGTCATCGCAGCACACGCTTGATCAAGATGAGCGATTGTCTTATTTAGATCGATAATGTGAATACCTTTCTTCTCATCAAAGATGTATGGCGCCATTGCTGGATTCCACTTTCTTTTTTGGTGTCCAAAGTGAACACCGGCATCTAATAATTCTTGAAAACCTATTTTTGACATGTTAGTTTTTTTTAATTGTTTACGTTCCTTTAGTAATCAGCTAAACGAGGGAGCTTGAAAGCATTTGCTCGTTTGCTTGGATACTAAACAACCGCCAAAATATACTATTTTTAACGTTTGGAGAATTGAAATTTCTTACGAGCTTTCGGTTGACCTGGTTTCTTACGTTCCACCATTCTTGGGTCACGCGTCATTAAACCTTCCGCTTTAAGAACTGGTTTCAAATCTTCAGAGATTTTTACCAAAGCTCTTGAGATACCTAAACGAATTGCTTCTGCTTGTCCGTTGATTCCTCCACCAATAACATTGACAGTAACGTCATATTGATCAACAGTATCTGTTAATCTGAATGGGTGTTGAATTTTAGACTGCAACATCGCAACTGGAAAGAACTCCGTGTATTCTTTTTTATTTACGATAACTTTACCAGTACCTTTTTGCATGTAAACTCTGGCAACGGAAGTTTTTCTTCTTCCTAATGTGTTAATTATTTCCATAACTTATTTTTTGGATTCAAAAGTGATAACTTCAGGCTTTTGTGCCTCTTGTTTGTGCTCTGAACCAACATAAACTTTTAGGTTTCTGAATAAATCACGACCTAACGTGTTTTTTGGTAACATTCCTTTTACGGCTTTTTCGATCAAACGCTCAGGGTGTTTTGCCAACATCTCCTCTGCTGTAAGAACTCTTCTACCACCCGGGAATCCAGTGTGACGAACGTATTCTTTGTTCACTAATTTATCACCAGAAAATGATATTTTTTCCGCATTGATAACGATCACGTTATCGCCGCAGTCTGCGTGTGGGGTGAAATTTGGTTTGTGTTTTCCACGAATCAATTTCGCCACCTCACTCGCCAAACGACCAACTGTATGGCCTTCGGCATCTACCAATAACCACTTCTTTCCAGAGGTTTCTGTATTGGCAGACTTCGTTTTGTAACTTAATGTATCCACAATTATTATTAATTAAATAAGACAATTCCCCTAATTTGGGGGTGCAAAGATACAACTTAAAGATTTTAATTACAAAGGATTTGGGAAATAATTGTAAGGAAAGGTGTTAAATGTTCACAGAAGGGCGAATGGTTTACTTTATTTGAAACAATATGGAGTGAACAGTGATGGATTATTCATCTTTTTCATTAAATTTAGATTTTATGAAATTTAGTCATTTCACTTTAATCACTTTATGGATAATAGAAAGATTATTTCTAAGCTTGAGGCTAAAGTAAACAAAAAAGACGAAGATGGGTTCTATGAAATATTTCGGACTGAACTTTCCGAGTTCTGTGAAAGTGAAGATCAGTTTCTTTCCATTCTTAATTCGCTATTTACAGAGAACGATCCAACTGACGATGTTATAGAAACGGCTTTTCTCATTTCGAACCTAGAAAACACATTAATCCTGAAGAAGGTTCTTGAAAAAATCGCTTTGGAGCGTAAAGATATTTTGGAGCATTTATCATTCAGTGTTGGCGATGAAACTTCAGTCAATAAGTTTTATAGAGATGGTGTATTGCAACGCGATTTTGAGTTTAGAAACACGTTAAAAGATGATTTGGTTCAATTTATAGATAAAGATGTAGTGTTGGATAGGATGAGTCAAGGACATGAGGTTACAGCGCTAGATATTCAGATCTTAAACAAGCCATAAACGTAATTTATGGTAGGGATTTGTAAGTAGAATCAAAAAGTTTTCGAATTACGTCATTTAACTCTCTAACTTTTCTCTCGTCCACCGTGTCGTTACTCATATATAACTTTCTATTGATCTCAATCATGATTGAATAGATTTGCTTGTTTTTCAAATAGCTTTCACTATTCACCATTGTTCCACTGTATGGATTGTTTTCTCGCACTGAATAGCCTTTTTCTTCAAAGTAAAGAATGATTTTGTTTTTCAGATACGATGGGGTGTGGAAGTCGTCGGTTCCAATGCATATGTCTGGTCGTTCGTCGTCTTTGATTAAGTCACTTTCAAAAGGGAGGTCGGAGAAGGAATGACAATCTATGATAATCGCATGTTGATGCGTTGCTAGTTTTCTGTTTACAACTTCATTTAAACGATCGTGATGAGGCAGGTAGTAGTTTTCATAGATATAGGTTTTGTTTTCGATGTCATTTTCCCTAAGCGTTTTACCATTATCTGTTTTCGTGTAGAAAAAACCTCTACCATAAACAGACATAGGCTCAAGTTCATCATCGGCAAAGCGCTCCACATCACAATATATGCGATTGAATTCCGCGATGATTTTTTCTGTTCCTGGCACGTCGAAGATTCTCTCAGTTGCCCAATCTGTGAGTTTTAAGATCTCATCATCCACCAATCCTGAATGATAACCTTTCATTGACGGCAGCACTGAAGATGAGTGTGGGATATGAAAGATGTACAAGTCTTTGGATTCAACTTCAAATAAATCCATCGCTAGAATCGTGTTGTCTTTTGTCATTAATTACTGAGAATAAGTGTCTTATAGAAAAGTGTTTTCAAGTTTTTTAATTAGAGGCAATACTTGTTCATCGATAATTTGTTGATTTAAACGATGGCCAAAGTTGGCATAGATAATCTGGTCGTTGTCATTTGTAAATTCCTTTAGTTTGTCAAAGTGAACTACTTTGTCCTCTGTGCCGATTAAGATATAGGATTGATGATCTAGTTCATTAATAATTGGTTGAGCTTTGTAGTTTTCAGTTAATTGTGTTAAGTATGAGATGTCATCGTCCGAAATTGTGAATTCCTTTTCGTTGTTTTCTCGCTGGTTGAAGTACGTGTATTCTCCTGTTTCTAATGTAAATTGAAAGCCAGGATTGATGCAGATTCTAGGCATTTTAAAGTTGTAGGCATAAACTCCTCCCAAACTTGTTCCAATAATAATGTCAATTTTATATTCTTTAATCTTTTCTTCAATCAATTGAATAGCTTCTTTTGGTTTGTGCGGAAGATCAAAGGAGTATAGAACGTGTTTTAATTTTTCTCTTAAGTATTCAACAGTGTTGCCGTTTGCTGAAGATTGAAAACCATGTAAGTATAATATATTCATTTTCTTTGGATAAAAGGAACTGCTTAGTGTATTTAAAAAGTCGTTTGCTAATCTTGTTTAGTATTGAAGTTTCTGATAGCTTTAGCTCTTGTGATTCTTTGTTGTTCAAATTCTTCTCCCGTGAAAACGATTCCTTCATTTTCAAGTGCTTCTTTCTCTAATTTCGTAAGTAGTATGAAAGCAGCCATTTCTGAATGAACAGTATACATTATTGCTTCTTCTTTTCTATAAAAACTAAGATCCAAAAATTCGATGGCAAGTTGTTCCGCACTCGATAAGTCTTCAAAATCGCCTATCAAAGCGAGTTGCAACAGGTTGGATCGTTTAGCGATGTAGTCTTTCAGTTTTTGGTCAAGACTTAATCGAGCTAACCTCCATTCAAAATCATATTCATGCGTAAAATTTCGTTCGGAACTGTAGATACACTCTAAATTATCGAGAAATCCACAATGGTTTAGAAGTTGACTTTCGAGAGCAATGGTTTCTTCAAATGAATGTTTTTTATGTTCAAAGCCCTCTATTTGCGTGTCAACATCAGCTCCAATACTATATTCTAAGAAGTCACATTTTTTGATTACATTTTGAAACATTTTCTTCCAAATTGTTCCATCATCATCGTTGAGGTTTATTCGATAGTACTTTGTTTTGCTTCTCATTTTAATCCAATTATCTCTCTGGGAATAAATCAAGATCGATTTGCAACTCCCTTGCAGCTTCTTTTAATTCCGCATTGTTGAGTGAAAAGAAGATGAATAATTCTTCATTTGTCTCTTTGTAAGTGGCGTTAAGTTTCCCAGTATATCTAATGCGAATTAGTTTGTGCTCGTCAGTTGCTTCGTTCATAATGGTAAACGTTTGATTTGTGTCGAAAAAACTTAGTTCTTTAGATTTGGGCATGATGTTGTCTGACAAGAGTGTGAACCAATTTATGATATTCCAGATGTCACCTGTCAAATAAGCTGCGTCTAGGTTCTCGACTTCGTACTGTTCAGTGGTGATTTTTTGATAGATTTTAAGCCAGTTCGCATCGCTAAGAAAGCTGCCATTGCCTTTCTCGTCAGGAAATTGGTAATTTATAATTTCGAATTCTATTTTTTCATTATTTGTTCCTGTTAGCTTCATTGTTTAGGTTTTATGGCGTTGGATTAAAGGATTGTTGATGGGTGCTTTATATTAATAGGACCGCGAATTAGCTGAGATGTTAGTTGCTGTTATTTGTTTATTGTCTTTTTTAAAGAATCAATAAAAGGTATCAAATATAGTGTTTTTAATGAGATTTCCTATTGTTGTTCACAATAAAATCACCATAAATGTTCGAATGAGTTATGCATTACTGATTGCAAACTCAATTCGCAGCTGCTTTCAGATGTGTATATTTTAGATTAGATAATGGGAGATGACGAGATCTTATTTTCTGTACGATGTAAGTGTGGAATATCTGATTCTCGACTTCTTGTATGCACTATAACGAATGAACTGAATTTTAGTAGTCGTCTCCATACAAATCGTACTCATCCTCGTATTCTTCTGCTTGTGGAGCGACGTAGATTCCAAGTAGGTTGTTTGTAATTTCCACGCTTGCTTTTCCAGTCATGAAAGATATTTGAATGTTGTTGTCCCCATAATGGATGATCACAAGTTGTTTTTTGTCTTTGCTTTTGAGCGCTATCGCTTTCTCTTCTTGCACTTTTATCTCTTCTAAGTTGTATATCTCTTTGAATTTATTCTTTATTGAAGTAGATAAACTCTCCTCTTTTAGAAGCGCTTTGTCTCTTAGTCTTAGTTTTATGGACATTGCTGAAACTTTGGTGGTGTCAATGAAAACCTTTTCTGTTCCTGTGTAATACCTTTGTCTTTGCCCCCAATAGTCCGTTCGATACTCATATTTTTCATCGTAGTAATGGGCGTCGCTTCTGAATTCAATTTGTAATTCACGAATGTCTATATTTGGTGTACCAAACATTTCATTGAGTTTCTCATTCTCTCGAATGGTCGTTTTTTTGTAAGAGAAGTTATCTGGTTTTAAATGAAATAATTTGACGATGTCTTTGACGTTATTTTTGTTGGTCTCCAGTCCGATGAAATGGTTGTTCGAAAATAGCTTTCCGATTAATTCATTCGAATCGAAAAAATTAGATTGAACCAAATCAAACGAGTATCCTTCGCCAAAGAAAGAGAAGTATGAATTGTCTTTACCATCATCAAACTGCGGATTTACAATGTATTTTCCGTTTTTGTCAATCAATCCTACCTTTTTGGCTGACCTGATCAACGCTACCTTTCCTATGAAACATAGGGAAACATCAAACTGTGGGTTAATCGCGTATTTTCCATTTTTATCAATGTAGCCCCACTTGCCATTGCTCTCGACTGAAATTAATCCGTTTGAAATGGGAAGGTTCATGTTTTCAAATTGTGGATTTACAATAATTTTCCCTAGTAGTTTTGTCTGATTTGATTATTGTAAAAACGCAATTAAGAGCGTTTAAGTTCATAGAAGTAATCACAAAAGTATCAAAATTTTCGAATTGTAAAAGTGGATTGATATTTTCTATTGAATTCAGCTATTAACATTGATGATTGTCATTTTACGAATGAAAATTCCTGCGTTGCTAAATGTTGTTGTAAACGTGTTTTTATTTGATTTTTCCGTGTAGATTTCATTTTCTTCCTTCCCAACAAATCCCAAAACCTTTGAAAAAAAGTTAATTAATAACTACTGCTTGAAATGAAGAGCTTAAATTTGAGTAAACAATTTAAACCCTTTAAAAATATTTATTATGAAAGCATTAGTAATAGCAATAGTAGGATTAGTAGCATTGTCATCTTGTAAAAAAGATTATACGTGCGAATGTAGAACGGGAGATGAGACTGCTATTGTTACTACATCCACCATTGAGAATAAAACATTGAGT
>SMEQ01000037.1_pt1 | contig 42044 bp, 31 predicted proteins | sample 2456281 | NCBI WGS metagenome assembly SMEQ01 (sample SAMN10132596, study PRJNA489261) | soil metagenome | isolation source: day1 antibiotic-loamy sand soil ammended with raw manure from dairy cow... | place: USA | collected 2015-04-01
AAAGACAAACAAGTTCATTTGTCAATTGAAAACCAAGATTTTTCTTTTCGAATTCCAGTTAAAAAAATTGGGAATACCGTAGATTGGAGAATTGGTGAAAAAGGAACCGACGGAATTGTGATGAAGCAAGTTTCTACTTGGGCACTTCAATTGTTTACCAAGAAAATTACAGAAGAAAAATACGTCCTTGATTTTAAAAGTATTGTTCAGAAACACGCCCCAAAAAGCGTTATTAACTGGGATTTGACTTTTGATGCTGTAAATCTTCAAAATGATTACAACGAAATGATTTCAGCGGAAAATAAATTGAGCGAGGAAGAAATCATCTCTCATTTAAAAAAGAAGTACAATCAGGTTTAGAAGATCCCGATTGTACTTCAATTCCATTATTTTTTTCTGGCATCTTTATACAAAATCTCGTATAACAGATACAATCCAATAAATGCTGCGATTACAAAAAGCAAGAAAGCAAAGCCTGGATATCCGAAAATTGTCCATGTACTCGGTACGCGAACCAATAAGGCAGCGCCCATAATCAATGCAGCAATGATTAATCCTGCAGTAATTCTGTTGGCTACTTTTTGAAAAGCTCCTGTAAAGCGTTCTTCATCAATAGTGTCGACTTTAACTCGAATCTTGTTTTCTGAAAGGTTTTCCGTGAATTTATTTAATCTTGTTGGTAGTTTCTCGGCCAGTTCTTTCATTTCTAAGAACAAATCCATGAAGTTTCCTGGCTTCAAGTTTTCTTTCATCCGCTGGCGCATCAACTCCTGAACGTATTGTTTAACCGTTTCTTGCATGTCGTATTCTGGAGTCAAATGTGCGATTATTTGATCCATGTTTAGTAAAATTTTACCTAACATATTCAATTCAACAGGAATGTGAATTCCTTGTTTTGCAGCCATTTGGTTAATTTCTACAATGGTTCTTCCTGTTTTTAAATCTTTTGCTTTCTGGGTTTCACTTTCTTGAATTTTACGTGCAATGTTTTTCTTGAAAAGGTTTAAATCCACTTTTCCTTCGTCGTAATCACTGATGGCGAGAACTAAATCGGATACGCGTGTGCTGTCGTAATTGCTTAGTCCAATCATCAATTTCAAAACGGTTTCTTGCATTTCATTGCTAAACTTGGCTACCATTCCCAAGTCCATCAATCCAATTGTATCATCCGGTGTGAGGTATACGTTTCCTGGATGTGGATCGGCATGTGCAAAGCCATCTACAATGATTTGTTTCAAATATCCTTTCACCAATTCATCTACCAAAGGATTGAAGTCCATGTCTGTTCTTTTTAATGGCGATACTTTGGTGATTTTATTTCCTTCCACAAACTCCATGGTCAGAACTCGAGAAGAGCTGTAATCCAGAATTGGTGATGGGATGAATAAAAGTTTAAAATCTTTCAAGTTTTCCTTTAAGGTCAACAAGTTTTGCGCCTCCAAGGTATAATCTAATTCCTTCAACAGGTTGTAACGCAACTCTTCAATTACAGCATGAACACCATAGTTTCGAGCTGTTTCACTATAGTTCTCTGCTTTTTCAGAAAGCGTCATTAATGCATCTAAATCTTCCACAAAACGCTTGCGAATTCCCGGGCGTTGAATTTTAACTGCAACCACTTGTCCAGAATGCATCACCGCTTTGTGAACTTGACCAATGGAGGCACTCGCCATGGGTTTTTCATCAAATGAAGCAAATGCTTTCGATATTCGAATTCCAATTTCTTCTCTAAATATTTCTTCAATTATGCCATATTCCACTTCTTCAACGTCATCTTGCAAGGTTGCCAAAGCATCCATGTAATGTGGCGGAAGTAAATCTGGTCGTGTAGAAAGAAGTTGACCCAATTTGACATAGGTTGGACCCATTTTAATTAAATCTTCCGTCAGTTCTTCTGGCGTGTGATTAAAATCAGCAGCTTCTAGCTCTCCTTCTGAAGTATTTTCATCTCGAATTTCAAAAACATCACTATTTCGATATTTCCACATGAATTTAAAGAAGCGAATGTATTTATCGTATTGGTCTGGCAGAATACTCATGTTTTTTTATGAAAGCTACGAAAAATCAATAGGGCACAAATTCTTTTTATAATAAATTAAGAATTGGGAATGATAACAAACATCAAATAACTATGTTTGAATGAAGCAAATGGCTCAAACAAAATCGATGTTATTGATTTCGGACTACTTGTTGTATATTTCATGTAAATTTGCTTACTTTTAGAAAAACGGTGAACAAAAATATCTACATATCTTGCTGGCTTTTAACGGCTCTTGTGTTTGTTTTTACCACAAACAAGGGTTTTGCACAACCATTATCTTCCGCTAATCAACTGCTGTGGCAGATCTCAGGCAAGGGTTTAAAGAAGAATAGCTATTTATTTGGGACATTTCACTCCAACGATCATCGCGTTTTTCAGTTTTCTGATAGTACTTATATCACCTTACTGAACGCGGAGGCGGTTATTTTGGAAGCCGATATTTACAGCATGTTTGAAGAATACGATTCACGGACTGAAAACTACACCATGTCTTTTGATGCCGCGGGTAGAGGATATACGACCAGCAAAAAAGCTTCCGTCACCAAATACGGAAACGAGGACGGAAGACCGCAATTTTTAGATGCTTATTTACAACAGTTGGCCTACAACAGTAACAAGAAGTTTTTTGCATTAGAAACAGTTCAAGAACAACTAGTTGCGTATGAAAACATAACCTACTCTTCCCAGAAAGAGTATAGTTTTGGTAATTTGACCATCGGCAAAGACTATTCTATTGATACGTATCGCAATGGAGATATTGAAGGAATTAGACGAATGTTAAAAGCGCAACTGTCGGTGTCTGGAAATGCATATAATTTGTTGATTACAAATCGAAATGTGGTGATGGCTAACGGAATCGACACGTTGATAAAAAAGTACAATTCATTTATCGGAATAGGAGCGGCTCATTTGGCTGGGGAAGAAGGGGTCATTCAATTGTTGAGAAACAAGGGATATATACTTCGTCCAGTAATGGCCTTTTTTTCTCCGCAGCCAATACCTGAAGCAGTGACGTTGAGAAAATTTCATTCTACGACCTACACCGACTCAATCTTTCGTTTTTCTGCCGTTTTCGGCGGTGTTCCTAAAGTAAGTGATGTAGATGGACACCGCAAGTTATTATACCAAGAAATGGGTCAGGGAAACACTTATTTAATTGAAGTTTACCCCAGCGAAAATAACCGTCCATTGGAGAACCAACTGGATTTGTTTTTCAGTTCTAGTAACAACATTAAACCCAAAGAAATCTGGCTGTCTAATCAAATTCAAGCCTTTGAAGGGAGTACTTTTATATACGACATTGGCGATTGTTGGCGACGCGTTTTTATATACGAAGGCAACATTTTTAAATTGACAGCCTACGGAGGAAATAAATTCATGAACTCCGATCGCACCCGGCGTTTCTTCAACCAAGTTCTTTTATTTTAGTTTTGGTTTTTACTGAGAATGAAGTGCTTTGCAAACAAAGTGCTTTTAAATCGCAGAAATCAACTTAATAAATCGAGTTATCTCTAGGAGACAATCTTTTTATTGGTATTTTTGGATTGTAAATATTTTGTATGATAACAAGAATGATTCAGGAACAGGTAAAAAATCACCTGTTGAACAACAAGATTTTGATTCTGATGGGATCGAAAGGCGTTGGGAAAAAGAAATTGATTCTCGATGCCATCGAAGATACTTCTGAAGTGCTCATTTTCGACGCCAACAACAAGAAAGTTCAAAAAGAATTGATTTTTATCAATCCGCAAGAGCTAATTGAAAAATTGGAAGGAAAAGAATACGTGCTGATTGAAGACGCACAGTACTTATGTGATTTGCAACAAATCATTGAAACCATTTTATTCGGAGAAGAAAATACGAGCTTAATTCTTACCTGTTCTTTCGAGCCTTTGTTGGACGATATTTTGAAAGAAGCACTCCATCTGCAGGGGTTGATTCTCAATTTATATCCTCCGCTTTTCCAAGAAATCGCCAATCAAATGGGCATTGTCGAGTTTGACAAAACCCTGCCGGAGCGCTTGGTGTTTGGAAATTATCCAGAAGTGATTTTAGATCAAGAAAACAAAGCAGATTTCTTAATGGATTTGGTCGAGAAAGCAATCTTCACCAACTTATCACCCAACGAACGTATTAACAAAGGTGAGAAGCTGATGAAAATGCTTCAAATATTGGCTTTTGAAGTGGGTGAAGCGATTTCATACAACGACGTTGGTTTTCGCTGTGGCTTAGACAATGAAACGGTTGAACGGTACATCGATTTATTGCAAAAAGCATTCATTCTGATTAAAATTCCAACTTATTATAATGGACATAAATACGAATTGAAGAAAGCGCATACGGTTTACTTCTATGACAACGGAATTCGAAACGCCATTATTCGCAATTTTAATGAAATTGATTTGCGCAACGATGTCGATGTGCTCTGGAAAAACTGGCTGATTGCTGAAAGAATCAAATGGAACGTTCAGAATGGCAACGAGTTGACCTATTACTTTTGGCGAACCAACACCAAGCAACACATGGATTTCATCGAGGTGAAAGGCGATCAAATCAGCGCGTATAAATCCCTTTGGGACAAACGCAAGAAACCAAAATTCCCTTTAAGCTTCAAAACCGCTTATCCACAAGCAGCTACTCATGCATTGAATCGCTCTACGTATTGGGGCTTTTTATCAAAAAAATAACGAGACAACATGGAAAAAATCAAAAACTTCATCAACGGACAGTTTATAGAACCAATTGACGGACAGTATCTTGACAATTACGAACCAGCCACTGGTAAAGTGTATTCTTTGACTCCAGATTCAGATGAAAAGGACATTGAGATGGCTGTTCTTGCCGCAGAGAAAGCGTACCCGATTTGGTCAAAAATGAGCATCGAAGAAAGAAGCCAAATCATGATTCGAGTTTCTGAAGGAATTGAAAAAAGAATGGATGAATTTGTGAAAGCTGAATCCAAAGACAATGGTAAACCGGAGAAACTCGCAGCGCAAGTGGACATACCGAGAGCAGTTTCAAACTTTCACTTCTTTGCGACAGGAATTTTGCATTTTGCTTCCGAATCTCATTCGATGGAAGGGCTAGGTGTGAACTACACAACCCGAAAACCCATTGGAATTGTAGGATGTATTTCACCGTGGAATTTACCGCTGTATTTGTTTACGTGGAAAATTGCCCCTGCATTGGCTGCTGGAAATTGTGTGGTTGCAAAACCTTCGGAAGTAACGCCTTATACTGCTTATTTATTAGGTGAAGTGATCAAAGAATCGGGCATGCCAGACGGTGTGTTGAATATTGTTCACGGATACGGACACCGAGCGGGGGATGCCATCGTAAAACACCCGAAAGTGAAAGCGATTTCTTTTACTGGAGGTACGAAAACGGGCGAGTACATTGCTCAAACTGCTGCTCCGATGTTTAAAAAATTATCGCTGGAATTGGGAGGGAAAAACCCAAACATCATCTTTGACGATTGCGATTTTGATAAGATGCTGGCCACAACGGTTCATTCTTCGTTCGCTAATCAAGGTCAAATTTGTTTGTGCGGATCTCGAATCTTTGTTCAGCGCGGAATCTTCGACCGATTCAAAACCGAGTTTGTGGAGCGTGTGAAGAACTTAAAGGTTTCTTTTCCAACAGATCCAAGCGCTAAAATGGGAGCTTTGGTTTCCAAGCCGCACCTGGAAAAAGTGATTTCATACATCGATTTAGCGAAATCGGAAGGCGGTAAAGTCATCGCGGGCGGAAATCAAGTTCACTTGGAAGCGCCATACAACGAAGGTTATTACCTGGAAGCGACCGTTATTGAAGGATTATCTTTTGATTGTAGAACCAACCAAGAAGAGATTTTTGGGCCGGTGGTTACGCTAACTCCTTTTGATACCGAAGAAGAGGTTTTGATGATGGCGAACTCGACCAAATACGGGTTGAGTGCTACTTTGTGGACCAATAATTTACAACGTGCTCACCGCATGGCCAATGAAATTGACGCTGGTATTGTGTGGATTAACTCCTGGTTGGTTAGGGATTTACGAACGCCTTTTGGAGGGGTGAAAGCTTCTGGTGTTGGTCGAGAAGGCGGTTGGGACGCGCTTCGATTTTTTACAGAGGCTAAAAATGTTTTTATCAAGTATTAATTACTGATAATCAATACCAAACAAGAGGATGTAAACAGTGCTTCTTGATGTATGATTTTCATCAGGGTCTTGTTTGTAACTAATAGACCCATAGTACATTATATAATTTAATCGCTTATTTAACACAAAAATGTCCTAATTGACGCAAAAGGGTATTATCTTTGCTCTAAGTTTCAATGCAAAGAATAGTGTTTTTGCATTTAATATAGTTTAAAATGGAATTTATAAAATTCAATAAGCGAGACGCTTTCTCCAAGGAACTCGCACAAGAAGTAAACGAATATCTAAAATCAAATAATAAAAAGAAATTTGGTAGTTGGCAAATATTTTTGAAAGTGCCACTGATGTTTAGCATTTACTTAGTTCCTTATTTTTTAATGATTTTTGGAGTGATTGAAAATCACTGGATGATGTTCTTTGCTGCTGCAATCATGGGATTTGGAATGGCTGGAATTGGTTTAGCAATTATGCACGATGCCAATCACGGATCTTTTTCCAGATATCCTTGGGTTAACACGGTAATGAGTTACTCCATGGAAGTTTTAGGTGGAAATAGTTTGAATTGGAAAATTCAGCACAATGTTCTACACCACAGTTTTACAAACGTTCACGATTTAGACGAGGACATCAAACCTCCAGGATTGTTGCGTTTCTCACCCAATGAGCCGGTGAAAAAAATCCACAGATTCCAAATGTATTACGCTTGGTTTTTCTACGGATTGATGACACTTTCATGGATGACCAACAAGGACTTCATGCAGTTGATTCGCTACAAAAAGAAAGATTTGTTGAAATCTCAAGGGATTACCTATAAAAAAGCAATGACTCAATTAATTGTCAACAAAACGCTTTATTATATTGGAATCGCTGTTATACCCATGTTGGTTCTAGATATTACTTGGTGGCAATGGCTAATTGGTTTCTTCATCATGCACTTTGTAAGTGGATCCATGTTGGCATTTATTTTCCAACCTGCTCACGTTGTGGAACAAACGACGTTCATTAAACCAGATACGTACAAACAAGAAAATCCAGAAGAAAGTTGGGCGATTCACCAAATGAAAACAACCGCTAACTTTGAAAATTGGAATCCTGTTTTCACCTGGTATGTAGGTGGATTGAATTATCAGATTGAACACCATTTGTTCCCCGATATTTCGCACATTCACTATCCGAAGATTTCTAAAATTGTTAAAAACGTCGCTAAGAAACACGGCGTACCTTATCATTATCACAAAATGTGGTTCGGAGCAATTGCATCTCATTTAAAAATGTTGAATAATTTAGGCAAATCCTAAAGCAAGATTCAAAGACAAGACCATGAAAGCGTCATCTGCCAAAAGCGGATGACGCTTTTTTATTTAACAGTAAGCTGGTTTTTTTGCAAAAAAATAACAACTCTTTTTAGTTCTGTTGTTGGAGAACTAAAAAAACTGTGTACATTTGCACCATGATTTCAAAAATGCTTTGTTCAGATGATGGTATAGCAATCACAAAATCTCAATTAATGTTAGTTGAGAAATTGGGTGTTGTATTTGAACAGTCGGGAATGCAGCCTGCTGCAGCTCGAGTGGCTTCTTTGCTAATTATTGCAGATCAAACCGAATTGACATTCGATGAGATTCGTGCGACGATGAAGTTGAGTAAAAGTGCAACCAGTAATGCCATCAATACCTTATTAAATGCGAAACGAATTATTTACATCACCAAACCAGGTGATCGAAAACGTTATTTCACAAGTGATATTAAAGAATGGAAAGTTGGATTTCTAGAGAAGTTTGGGGAGATGATGACCATCGTTGAAGTGTACAACGAGGTGTTGAAACAACGAACCAAAGCGACGCCAGAATTCAACAAAGATTTAGGGGAAATGATTAGCTTGATGAGTTTCATCTTCGATGAGATTCCAAAACTATTCAATAAATGGGAAAATCAAAATCAATTATAAACTAGAATGAATCAGACAAGTAAATTAGCGATGGTTGTATTCTCCGTTTTGTCAATAGCACTGAACGGCTATTCACAAAGTGAAGCACAACCCTTTACGCTTAGAAGCAGTATTGAATACAGTTTGAAGAATAATCCAACCAGCACGATTTATAACAATCAAGCTGAAATTTCAAAGTTTGAGAACAAAATCGCTTTGGCTAGTTATCTTCCGCAAGTAAATGGAAATGCAACGGTTGATTATAATGCAAAATTACCGGTAACGGTTATGCCAGCAGGTGTTTTTGGTAACCCAGAAGAAATTCGTTTGAGTTTGGGTAACAAACATCAAAATGGAGCAGTGGTTCAATTGGACCAAAAGGTATTTGACTTGTCTTCTGCAGTTTCGCTTACCGCGATGAAAAGAAACTTGGAGTTGTCTCAAATGCAAATTTTGAAAAACAATGAAGATTTGGTTTATCAAACGGCGACCGCTTACTACCAGGTAATTGTCATTTCACAACAGCAAAAGTTGCTTCAAGAAAACGAAAAACAATATGCTGATCTGTTGAAAATTTTACAATTGCAATACGAGAAAGGGGTAATCAGAAAAATGGATTACGATCGGACGCGGGTTGCATACAACAACATTGCTTCGCAACTGGTTTTATTAGAAACCAATAAAAAACTAGCCTTAAATCAATTGAAGGTTTCCATTGGTATGCCGATGAATGAAAGCATTGAAATTGACGAAAGTGTGGAAGTGGAAATGGACATTGCTCCTCCCACTACCAATACGGTCGATGTTACCAAGAGAATTGATTTTATGATTCAAGAACAAAGTCTTTTGTTAAAAGAGATTCAAGTGAAAGCGATGAAGTACGGTGGTTTACCTTCTTTGTCTGCGTATGCGCGCTACGGAGCGAATTCATACGGTAATGATTTTTCAGAATCTTTCGAGAAATGGTATGATTACTCAGCGATTGGGATAAAATTAACGGTTCCTATTTTCAATGGAATGCAAGTTCACAGTAATTATAAAATTGGTCAATTGGATTTAATTAATATGAGAGAAAATGCAAAATTAAACGTGCAAAATTTCATGTTGGAATCGGAGAATGCAAATACACAATTGATGGCTTCATACACAAGTTTGAGCAACGACAAAGAAAATATGATTTTGGCCAAAGAAGTTCACGAAGCGAGTAATTTGGAATATAAAGAAGGAAAGTCCTCGTTGACAGACCTGTTGAACTCTGACTATTCTTACAAAGAAGCACAAAGCAATTACATCAATTCTTTGTTGAACTATTTGACAAGTAAACTACTGTACGAAAAATCAAAGGGTACTTTAATCGATTATGTTAACCAACTTAAATAACAACTAGTAAGTTAGTTTGTTTTAGCACTATTTTAAATTTTTAATAAAACACATGAAAACAAAAATTATCTCTATCGTCGTTATCATCATCTTGATCGCACTCGTAGCGTTCAAATTGACAAGTAACAAAAAACTAATCAATGAAAGTAACCAGACCATTGATCGTTCTGAAATTCCTGTAGCCGTCACGATTTATGAGGTGAAAAGTATGCCTATTTCTGGAGATGTTAGACGCCCAGCGTTGCTAGAGCCAAAAGACGAAGCTTCGGTTGCAGTTGGAGTAGGTGGAAAGCTTGAATCTTTGAGAGTTGAATTGGGTACGAAAGTATCGAAAGGCCAAATCATCGGAACGGTTGATACCAAGGTGATGAAAGTAAACGTGAAAGCTTTAGAGTTGACTGTGAGTAAAATGAAAAGGGATTTTGACCGCAACACCGAGCTTCTGAAAGGAAACGCCATCAGTGAAAATGCAGTGACAGACTCTAAATTTGCTTATGAAACGAAACAATTAGAATTGGCTCAATTGAAACAACAAATTGCAGATGCAAATATCATTGCACCAATTAGCGGAGTGGTGATTGCTAAAAACTTACTTCCGGGTGAGTTTGTTAGCCCAGGAGCCGAAGTGGTTAAAATTGCGGATGTAAACACCATTAAAACGAATGTTTACGTGAACGAAAGCGAAGTGTATCTTCTGAAAATGAATCAATCTGTTTCCATTACGGCGAGTGTGTTCCCAGGAAAGAAAATCTCTGGAACCATTACCTACATCAGCCCAAGTGCGGATGCAAACCACAATTACAAAGTCGAAGTGATTGTTTCTAAAAAAGAAGTTCCTGAATTGAAAGCGGGTACCTACGTAAACGTTTCGTTTAATACGAAAGAAGAAGCAAATGTGATTCAAATCCCCAAAAGAGCGTTGGTGGAAGGAACAAAAAATCCATACGTTTATGTAAACGAAGACATGAAGTCAGTCGTTCGAAAAATAGTGATTGGAAGAGAGTCTGGTGAAAACGTAGAAGTTATTAGTGGATTGAAAGAAGGAGAACAAATTGTATCTGACGGTCAAATCAACTTGATTTCAGGAAGTAACATTGAAATTAAAAACATTAAAAAATAAAAGATGGCATCAATTACCGAAGTCGCGATTAAGCGGCCCTTGCTGATCGTCGTAATATTCTTTACGCTGATATTGTTTGGGTTTTTAAGTTACAAATCACTAAATTATAACCTTTTCCCGAAATTTGACATTCCAGTAATTATGGTTCAAACCGTATATCCTGGTGCTTCTTCGGATGAGGTTGAGTCGAGTGTCACCAAATTATTGGAAGATGCGGTTTCTTCGATTGAGGGTGTAGAAACCATTTCTGCTTCTTCAATGGAAAGCGTTTCCATGATTACGGTTGAATTGGTTTCGGGAACGGATGCCATCATGGCTCAGCTCGATGCAGAACGGAAAATTAATCAGATTAAATCCCGACTCCCCAAGGATGCGAAAGATCCAGTGGTTTCTCGTTTCAGCTTGGACGATTTACCGATTATTTCGTTGAGTATGACCTCCGATTTGGCGGCAACCGACATGTATGACTTGGTGAACCTTCAGGTGAAACCGAGGTTGACCAACGTACCCGGTGTGGCGCAAATCAACATCATCGGTGGAAATGAACGCGAGATTGAAGTGAAACTGGACAACGACAAGTTGTATGCCTATAGCTTGTCATCCGCGCAAGTAATGCAAACGATCGCGAGCAGTGGTATTTCATATCCTGCAGGTAGTATTAAGTCTACAGAAAACCGCTTTTCACTTCGTCTGGACGCAAAATTCCAAGACGTCGATGAGTTGAGATCTTTGATTTTACGACAAGATGCTGATGGAAGTAGAATTTTATTGAGAGACGTTGCGTCTGTTACAGATGCCCAAGCAGAATCGACAACTTTAAACAGAATTAATGGCGTTCCGGCAGTTGGTATCCAAATTTTGAAACAAACCGACGCCAATGCGGTGAGTGTCGCGGACGGGATTAAAGAGCGGTTGAAAGAAATTAAAACGACCTATAAATCTAGTAATTTCAATTATCAAATTGCTTCCGACCAATCTGTATTTACATTAGCTTCAGCGGATGCGGTCATGCATGACTTGTATTTAGCAATCATCATTGTGGGATTAACGATGCTTATTTTCTTGCACAGTTTCCGAAGTTCCTTGTTTATTTTGGTTGCAATTCCATCTGCTATGATCCCAACGTTCATGCTGATGTGGTATTTCGGTTTTACCTTAAACTTGATGACTTTAATGGCCTTGTCCATGGTGGTAGGTATTCTGGTGGATGACAGTATTGTGGTCCTCGAAAATATCTATCGACACCTGGAAATGGGTAAATCTCGAAAAGTTGCTGCGCTTGAAGGGCGAAACGAAATTGGATTTACCGCCATGGCGATTACTTTGGTGGATGTCGTGGTATTTATCCCATTGGCAATCTCTGGTGGTTTGATTGGAAACATCTTGAAGGAATTCTCATTGGTGATTGTATTTTCAACCTTGATGAGTTTGCTTGTGTCATTTACATTAACGCCGCTATTGGCTTCTCGTTGGGGTCGAGTAGAAGTCTTAAGTAAAAAGACACTTTGGGGTCGATTAATGCTTGGTTTTGAAGGCGGAATCAATAAAATTAGAGAGATTTATGTAGATGTACTTACGTGGTCCTTGTCTCACAAACGGTACATCATCATTGGTGTAATTGTATTATTTGCGGGTGCGCTATCATTATTCCCTGCCGGATTTATTGGTGCTACTTTTATGCAAACTGCAGATCGGGGAGAGTTGTCCATTCAGATTGACTTAGCTCCAGAAAATACCTTGGAGGAAACCAATCAAGTGGTGGCACAAATTGAACGAATTATCTTAGCGACTCCTGAGGTGGAGAAAGTGTTCTCAAACGTTGGTACTCAAACTGGTCAAGCTTCTACGGATGCTTCTGCAAATAGCAACTTGGCAGAGATTACGGTTACGTTGATTAATAAAAACGACCGTTCTTTCTCAACCGATGAATTTGGTCAGAAAATGAGGGATACCATTTCTAAGATCCCAGGGGTTGTGATGAACATTCAACCTGTTGGAATGATTGGTGGTAGTGAAACACCTATTACCATTGCGGTAAAAGGAACCAACATCGATAGTGTGTGGGCTGCAGCTTCTATTTTGAATGAAGTGGTGGTTAAAACTCCCGGAACGGATTTCGTTCACTACAGTACCAAAAATCCAAAAACGGACGTTTCCATCAACATCGACCGAGAGAAAATGGCTTCGATGGGTGTTACCATCATGGATGTTGGGAACTCGGTTCAATTGGCTTTCCAAGGAAATGACGATACGAAGTTTAAGGATCGAGGAGAAGAGTATGGAATTAACATGATGCTCAATAAATCGGATAAGCAAAACATTGAAAGTGTTCGTAATTTATCCATTACCAACAGTCGCGGTGCGGTGGTTCGTTTGGAAGACTTTGCGGAAGTGAAAGAAGTGTTGGGTCAATCAGTGCTTCAACGTACCGACCGTATGAGTTCCATTAAGGTAAACTCAGCAGCTGTTGGACGTCCAGCAGGAACCATTGTTGAAGACATTAAAAAGAACTTGAAACAAGTTAGAGTGCCGGAAGGAGTTGAGTTTGATTATTTAGGTCAAGCCAAAAATCAAGCCGATGCCTTTGGAAGTTTAGGAATGGCCATGGGAGTAGGATTCTTATTGGTGTATCTAATTATGGTTGCGCTTTACGAAAGTGCGGTGTATCCGTTCGTTGTTTTGTTCTCGATTCCAGTGGCATTTATTGGTTCGTTTTTGGCACTTGCTTTATCGATGAACTCATTATCTATTTTTGCAATTCTGGGGATGATTATGTTGCTGGGACTCGTCTCGAAGAACGCGATTCTGATTGTCGATTTTACAAATCAACAAAAAGCACTTGGAAAAGGGGTACGAGAAGCGTTGATATCTGCTGGTAAAGAACGTATTCGTCCGATCTTAATGACCACGCTTGCCATGGTGTTCGGTATGTTACCAATTGCACTTGCCTCAGGCGATGGTGCAGAGGTTAAGAACGGAATGGCATGGGTAATCGTCGGCGGATTGACGAGCTCGATGTTGATTACATTGGTGCTTGTTCCAGCCGTCTACATGATTATTGAAGGATGGAGAGTGAAAGTAAATCGCCTCTTTGCTGGAAAAAAATCGACAGAAATCGAAGCGTAAATAATGTTTTGAAAGGGTGGGTGTACAATATCAAGTGCATCCACCCTTTTTCTTTGCTCTAAATGTTTATATTTACAGCATGGTTTTCGTAGACATCTTGATTTTTATTCCCCTGATTTATGCCGCTTGGAAAGGGTTTCAGCACGGAATAATTATCGAAGTTTTTACACTTCTAGCCTTGTTTGTAGGGATTTATGCCGGAATTCATTTCTCTGATTACACCGCCAAATGGCTTCGCGATTCCTTTTCATGGGAATCGGATTATTTGCCGGTAATTGCTTTTACACTTACGTTTCTCGCGGTAGGAGCCATGGTTTATTTTGCCGGAAAAATGATTGAACAAGTTGCTAAAGTAACCAGTTTGTCTCCAGCCAATAAGTTTTTCGGCGTCCTTTTTGCGGTCTTAAAAATGACTTATTTTATCAGCGTTTTTCTTGTTTTAATTGAATCATACGATGACAAAGGTCATTTTATTCCAGAAGAAATGAAAGAGGAGTCGATGCTCTACACACCTGTTTCCAAAGTTTCTACCACTTTAACCCCTGCTTTAAAACAAAGTACTATTTTCATTAAAAACAAGTTGTATTCGGACAGTACAACACTTACCGTGAAACAAGTTGTTCGCGCAAAAGAACTCGCAGACAGTTTGGGAGTTGACGCGAATGATGGCGCTGAATTAATTCGGATCTATCATCAATACGAAGCTGAAAAAAGCCCACAATGAGTGAACAAAACAGAAAGTTGAATGTTGCAATTGTTGGTTCAGGTCCTGCCGCATTAATGGCTGGTAGTCAGTCTGTTTTACAGGGACATCAGGTTACTTTCTTCGAGAAGAAAAAAGCTGCAGGACGTAAGTTTTTGGTAGCGGGACAAGGAGGATTTAATCTGTCAAATGCTGAAACGCTAGAAGCCTTTATCGACCGATACGATGCGGCGCAGATGAAAGAAATGATTGCTTCTTTTACTCCTGATCATTTAGTTGATTTTTTAAGACAAATTGGGATTCCTACCTATGTTGGATCATCGGGTAAGGTTTTCCCAGAAAAAGGAATTAAACCCATTGAAGTTCTGAATGCCTGGATGGATTGGTTGTCTAATAAGGGTGCTGTTTTTTACTTCGAACAGGAAATGGTTGATTTTGAAGACGCGAGACTCTTGGTCAAATCCTTTGAATCTACCAATTGGTTTGATTTTGATCGAATGGTGATGTCCTTAGGAGGTGCGTCGTGGAAAGTGACTGGTTCAGACGCAAACTGGGTGAGTTTATTCGAATCCAAAGGCATTAAAATCAATCCATTTGTTTCGAGTAATGCTGGAATGAACATTTCCTTCCGAGAAACCTTGGAGCGCATTCAAGGCACACCCATTAAGAACGTTTTGGTTCGGCACGGGACTGCTTCCAAATTAGGTGAAATAACGATCACCAATTATGGATTAGAGGGAAGTCCAATTTATTATCTAAACCCTTCTTTTCGAATGGTGAATGATTTGCCATTAATCATTGACTTTAAGCCACATACTGCTACTAGTAAAATAGTTGAAGTTTTGTCAAAATCTAAAAATCCGTCTGAAGGTTTAAAAACATTAAGGGTATCAAAAGGAGCCATTTGGTTGTTGAAAAGTGAATTAGATAAAGCGGATTTTGTAAACCCAAATTCCTTAGCAACCCACCTCAAGAACTTTAAAATTAAAATTGATTCTCTTCGCCCAATCGATGAAGCAATCTCCTCAGCAGGTGGTGTTTGTTGGTCAGAGGTAAACCAAAGGTTGAAGTTAAATAAATTCCCCTCTGTTTCGCTTTGTGGTGAAATGTTGGACTGGGACGCTCCAACGGGTGGCTATTTATTGCAAGGTTGTTTCGCTTCGGGACTTGTTGCAGGTTCTAATCTGTAAGTTGTTTATTTGCAATTATTTGTGTCTATTTATTTCAATCGTTTAATTAATTGATTATTGAATCAATACTCTTTCGACGAGAGTTCCTTGGTTGGTTTGAATTTTGACAAAATAAAGACCTTTGTAGCTAGCGGTGTGAATGTTTGTTTGCAGGTCCTGAATTTCTTTCGTGAAAATAATTTTTCCAGACAACTCAATAAAGGTGATCGACTCGAGTATGATTCCGTTACTTGCCTTAATTTGAAGGAAATCATTCGCTGGATTCGGATAGATATCAATTTCCAATTGAAGCTGATTCTCAAGTACATGAGCAGTTGATTCCGCTCGCGGGTCAAATCCATCGATGAAATCTGGATTGATTCCAGCTGAATCCAACCAGTCTTTAAGTCTTGACCCTGGTGTGGCTCCTTGATCCCAAGCAATTCCAAAACGACCGTATGCATCCCAATTGGCATTGGGCATATTTCCACTACAAGCTGAATTACCACCAGCAAGCACGCCAATGATTCGTTTGTTTTGATCAAATAAAGGAGAGCCCGAAGAGCCTGGCTCGGTTACGCCTACTTCCCAATCATTTACTTTCCAAAATTGAGCAGCAGGATTTCCATTGAAGTTGGTGGTGAAGTAGGTCAAAGGATCTGTATTTTGGGAGATTTTTTTAATGTCGCCATTTGGATGGTGAATTCCGGTGGACTCTGTAACTGTTAGTGCGTCCGAACGATCCCATCCGCTGTAGTAGATTCCCCAGGCGGTATCAGGTAACGCATTTAATTCCACCAATATAAAATCGGATCCTGAGTTCGCTGCTCTTAACACGCTGCCGTTGATGGTCATATCGGTGGGTCCGTTGTGATCTGTTGAATTGGTAGTGGCACAAATCGCATTCGCAGCTTCTCGTTCCCATCTAAATCGGTAAACGGAACTTCCGACCAATGCAGTTCCACAATGGTTTGCAGTCAGATAATACGGAATTACCCTGCCCGATGTATTGTTTACCAAGGCGCCCGTGCAAGCATTTCCTCCACTGACTACACAGGCTACGGAATTCCGCTGATTTTCCCAGCCCATTCCAATCGGACAATTCACATCTACGTTACAACTACCTGCATGACCCAATGCTTTTCCGATTAATTGATCTAAATCCCGGTAACCACTGACAACCATCGAAAGATGTAAAGTGGAACTATTAACTGTGTTTTTAGGTACAACTACTTCTATAATTACTTTATTGTCATAAACGATATCGGTTCCAAGTTGCTTGGCCGCATTGTTATTCAAGCTCGTATATGCTCCGATGTATTCATTTTTATTCCAGGAAACAAGGTGCATCTTGGTGCCATTTTTCAACTCGAAATGATCAAAGATAAGGTTGACCGATACGGCATTTGGACAATGAATTCCCAATTGATAGAGTTGGTCTCCATTGGGTAAGGTTTTCTTTTCTGCTTGTTCAAATACGTCTATTGAAACCGTTTGCTCGACGCCAAATCGATAGACCCTGCTGAAACTGTCTGCTTCATCTTTTTGTATTTCTTTGGCTCTGTCTATTGCTGGTTGCGTAATGAACGAATTGGTTTTTAGTGCTTCATTGCGAATAATTTCAGGGGCGCCCAAGTCTTTGGTTTGTGAGTAAACACAGGTGAATGATAAACAAAGAGTGATGGATAAAATTAGTTTTTTCATGATGCTTGTTTCGAGGTTCTAAAAGTTAAAAGTACATTATTTTAAATAACTAGGCTCATTTTTAAACTCAACTGTTTGCTTTATTGATTGAATGACGCATTTCAATTCAAGATTTCGAATAATTCAGCTTTTGCTTAAACTTTGTCATAAAAAATAATTAAATTTCAAGTCTAAACATGTAATCCTATTTCCTTATGAAAGATCTCAGAATACGTTCCTTTGAAGAATATACCGAAAAATACAAACAAAGTGTTGATAATCCCGAAGCTTTTTGGGAAGAGATTGCAGCGCATTTCATGTGGAAAAAGAAATGGGATCAGGTATTGGACTGGAACTTTGAGGAGCCAAAAATTAACTGGTTTAAAGGGGCGAAACTGAATATTACAGAAAACATTCTGGATAGACATTTGGAGAAGAGAGGTAATAAATTGGCTTTGATATGGGAACCCAACGATCCCAAGCAGCGATTTGTTCGCTATACCTATAAAGAACTCCATGATTTGGTTTGTCAATTTGCCAACGTTCTTAAAAAGAAAGGTGTTGAAAAGGGAGATCGCGTTTGTATTTACTTGCCCATGATTCCTGAATTGACGATTGCGATGTTGGCATGTGCAAGGATTGGTGCTGTTCACTCCATTATTTTTGCAGGTTTTTCTGCAAATGCAATAGCCGATCGAGTAAATGACGCGCAGGCAAAACTAGTGATTACAGCAGATGGATCCAATCGTGGTGCCAAACAAATCCCATTGAAAAGAGTGGTGGACGAAGCTTTGGAATCTTGTCCTTCGGTGACCGATGTCATTGTATACGATTCCTTAGCTTGGATGCCCAATATGGTTCCAAACCGCGACACTTGGTGGCACGAGTTGGTTGAGAATGAATCCAAAGTGTGTGAGGCCGAAACCATGGATGCCGAAGACATGTTGTTTATTTTATACACTTCTGGGTCTACAGGAAATCCAAAAGGCGTGGTGCATACCTGCGGCGGATATATGGTCTACACGGCGTATACGTTTCAAAATGTCTATCAATGTGAAGAGTCAGATGTGTATTGGAGTTCGGCAGATATCGGTTGGATAACCGGACATTCGTACACGGTTTACGGACCTTTATTGACTGGTGCAACCGTACTGATGTTTGAAGGGACTCCAACTTATCCGGATCCAGGACGCTTCTGGCAGGTCATCGATAAACACAGTGTCAATCAATTTTTAACAGCGCCAACTGCACTTCGTTCGTTGATGGCTCACGGAGAGGACCATGTTTTGTCTTACAGTTTAGACTCACTTAAACTCCTGGGAACGGTTGGTGAACCGATTAATGACGAAGCGTGGAAATGGTATTATTTACACGTTGGCAAAGAACAATGTGCGATTGTAGATAACTGGTGGCAAACTGAAACGGGTGGAATCATGATTTCTGGTTTGGGTAATATCTCCCCTTTGAAACCAACCTATGCAGGGTTTCCACTCCCGGGTGTTCAACCTGTTTTACTTGATCAAGATGGGAATGAAATTCAGGAAGCAAATGTAGAAGGGTATTTGTGCATGAAGTTTCCTTGGCCCGGCATGTTGAGAACTACTTACGGAGATCACGAACGTTGTAAAGTGACTTATTTCTCACAGTATGAAGGATATTATTTCTCGGGTGATGGAGCCAAAAGAGATAAAAATGGGATGTATCGAATTATTGGAAGAATCGATGACGTGATTAATGTTTCCGGACATCGTTTTGGTACAGCAGAAATTGAAAATGCGATCAATACCAACGCAAAAGTGATTGAATCCGCAGTGGTTGGATTTCCTCACCCGGTGAAGGGACAGTCCATTTATGCGTTTGTGGTGTGTGAAAGTTTACCAGAGGACTTGACCCAGGCACGTGGAGCCATTGTTGAATCCGTGGTTTCTCAAATTGGTAAAATCGCATTGCCAGAGAAAATTCAATTTGTGACTGGCTTACCGAAAACGAGATCCGGGAAAATCATGCGCCGTATTTTGCGGAAAATCGCAGAAGGGGACACAGCTAATTTAGGAGATACCTCAACTTTATTAGACCCTTTGATTGTCGATGAAATTGTTGAATCAGCACTTTAAATAAATGGATCTAATTGCCTCTTTTTCAAATCAAGATTTTGTCTTGAAAACACAACAGCAGTTATCAAAAGATTTCAATCAGCACGGGTTTGTATTTGAGCCTCAATTTGATCGGGAATGTTATGAAATCGGAAGCTTAAAAATAGCGGTACAAGAAATGCTTTTGGAAGTGATGGAACAGCAACCGAGTAAATGGATGCCTCTGATGTATACGATTGATATTCCTGAAAAACAATATTTTAGGTTCTTTTCTGGACTGACAACCGACTGGGTTGTGGACTTTGCTTTTTTAGTAATTAAACGAGAAGCTCAGAAAGTTTTTTTTAGAGAAAATTATAAATAATTAGGGCTTAAAAGCGGAGAAGGAGTTTTTTAAAAAAAAAGAATCTGAGAAATACCTCATTAAAACCTTTAAAAGTCTTAAATTCGCATTTCCATTTAATGCGCACAAAATAAACATGGATAAAGTAACATACGTTGGAAATGCAGATGTAACTGCAATCGACTATTTGTATCAGTCATACCTAAACGACCCGCAAAGCGTGGATTTAGGCTGGCAAAAGTTTTTTGAAGGTTTTGAGTTTGCTCAAACAAATTTTGAAGAAACGGGAGAGATACCGGAGAATTTGCAAAAGGAATTCAAGGTTATCAATTTAATTAATGCCTACAGAAGCCGAGGCCACCTTTTCACCAAAACGAACCCTGTTCGTGAAAGTAGAAAGTTTGAGCCTAACTTAAGTATCGAAAATTTCGGATTTGAAGAAGCGGATTTGAATACCGTTTTTCAATCGGGTGAAGAAATTGGAGTCGGAGCGACCACGCTCAAAGACATCGTTGATCACCTCAGAAAGAATTACTGCCAAACGATTGGAGTTGAGTACGCTTACATTCGGGATCCGAAAAAATTCAATTGGATTAAGAATAAAGTCGAAGTCAAAGAGTTGACTCCTTTTAGCAAAGAAAAAAAGATTGAAATCTTAACCAAGCTTGATCAAGCTTCTAGCTTTGAATCATTTCTAGGTAAGAAATATGTAGGTCAAAAACGCTTTTCAATTGAAGGAGGTGAAGCACTTATTCCAGCAATTGATGCGTTGATTCACAAAGGATCAGAACTCGGAGTGGAGTATTTCGTGATGGGAATGTCGCACCGAGGACGATTAAATACGTTGGCCAATATCTTCCAAAAGAAACCACAAGATATTTTCTGTGAATTTGAAGGAAAAGAATTTGACGGTGCGGATGATTTTGATGGGGATGTGAAATATCACCAAGGATATACTTCTTCCATCGTTGCCAAAAACGGCAAAAAAGTAGGACTTACCTTGGCACCAAATCCTTCACACTTGGAGTCGGTTGATCCAGTGGTTCAAGGAATCGCAAGAGCAAAAATTGACTTGCACTTGAAAGATGAAAAGAAGATGTGTTCAGTAATGATACACGGAGACGCAGCACTTGCAGGTCAAGGCGTTGTGTACGAAGTGGTTCAAATGGCACAATTAGACGGATACCGAGTTGGAGGTACCGTTCACATCGTGGTGAATAACCAAGTTGGTTTCACGACCGATTACAAAGATGGCCGTTCATCCACGTATTGTACAGATGTAGCTAAAACTACTTTGTGTCCTGTTTTCCATGTAAATGGAGACGATGCAGAAGCGGTGATTCGCGTGATTGAAATTGCAATGGAATACAAGCAAGAATTCAATAGCGATGTGTTTGTTGATTTATTGTGTTACCGAAAGTTTGGTCACAACGAGGGAGATGAGCCGAAATTTACACAGCCTAAACTTTACAGTGCAATTGCAAAACATCCGAATCCAACAGCGATTTACTTGAAACAATTGACAGCGGAAGGAATGATTACTGCTGACGAATCAAAAGTAATTCAGAAAAAATACACCGACTTTTTAGAAACGGAATACAACACTTCCAAGGAAAGTGAAAAAGCCGTTGTTTGGAACTTCTTGCAGGAAACTTGGAAAGACTATAGAAGAAGCACAGCTGCAGACTTTGAGACTTCCCCTCAAACGGGTGTAGATAAAAAGACACTTTTAGAATTGGGTCGTAAATTGTCTACTCTACCTGAAGGGAAGAAATACTTTAGAAAGATTGCGAAAATATTTGAAGACCGCTCGAAAGCGATTGAGAATAGCAATTTGGACTGGGGGTCTGCTGAAATGCTTGCCTATGCAACTTTGTTGATGGAGGGACATCCTGTTCGTTTCTCAGGTCAAGATGTTGAAAGAGGTACATTCTCTCACCGTCATGCGGTGGTGACAACAGAAGACAACGAGGAAGAGGTTATTACGTTAAATAATCTTTCAGACAAACAAGCACCATTCACCATATACAATTCATTGCTTTCAGAATACGCTGTACTTGGTTTCGAGTATGGATATTCACTAGCAGTGCCGAATGGTTTAACCATTTGGGAAGCACAATTTGGTGACTTCTTTAATGGTGCTCAAATTGTGGTGGATCAATACATCACAGCGGGTGAAGACAAATGGGACACACAATCTGGTTTGGTAATGCTTTTACCGCACGGATATGAAGGTCAAGGCGCTGAACACTCGAGCGGGAGAATGGAACGTTTCTTACAGCAATGTGCGGATGAAAACATTCAAGTGGTCAACACCTCTACTCCTGCGAATCACTTCCACTTGTTGAGAAGACAATTAAAAAGAGAATTCCGTAAACCATTGGTGGTTTTCTCTCCAAAATTGTTATTGCGCTATCCGTCAGCGGTTTCCACTTTGGATGAAATGGCAAATGGCGCTTTCCAAGAAGTAATTGACGATGTAAACGCAAATGTAAAAGAGATCGATACCCTTGTATTTTGTTCTGGTAAATTCTTCTATGAAATGTCCGAACAAGCTGCTGAAATGGGGGCAAGTAACATGGCATTTGTTCGGATTGAACAATTGTATCCCTTGCCTAAAAAGCAGATGTTAGATATCATTGCAAAATATAAAAATGCAAAGCATATCCTGTGGGCACAAGAGGAACCAGAAAACATGGGGGCTTGGAGATACATGGCGATGCAGTTGCGAGAAGTTGACTTGAAAGTCGTGAGTAGAAGAGCTTCAGCCGTAACAGCCGAAGGATCCTCCTCACTTCACAAAAGAAGGCTAAAAGGTTTGATGGATACTTTATTCCAATACGCCAAAGTGACCGTTAAATAAGAATTTTGAACATTTTAAAAAGATAAAGCATGTCCGTTTTAGAAATGAAAGTACCAAGTCCGGGAGAATCTATTTCAGAAGTTGAAATTGCAGCTTGGATGGTTGCCGATGGCGATTACGTAGAAAAAGATCAAGCAATTGCTGAAGTCGATTCAGACAAAGCTACCTTAGAACTTCCAGCCGAAGAATCAGGTATTATTACCTTGAAAGCTGAAGAGGGCGATGTGGTGAAAGTGGGTCAGGTGGTGTGTCTTATTGACACTTCTGCAGCGAAACCTGAAGGACATGTAAGTGCTTCGGAAGCCAAGGAAGAAACAGTTGCTGAAAAGCCAGCTGCTGCTCCCCAGAAATCAACTCCAAATCCGGCTCCTGTTGAAGAAGCTAAAACATATGCAAGTGGAACACCTTCTGTTGCTGCTGCAAAAATAATGGCTGAAAACAATGTGAACGCATCGAAAGTTGCTGGAACAGGAAAAGACGGTCGCATTACCAAACAAGATGTATTGGCTGCTATGTCAGCTGGCTTCTCTGCGGATGCAGTTCAGGGTTGGGGTGGTTCTCGTGAAGTGAGTCGCGAAAGAATGTCCATGTTGAGACGTAAGATTGCTGAAAGATTGGTTTCTGTGAAACAAGAAACGGCAATGTTAACGACCTTCAACGAGTTGGACATGAAGCCAATCATGGATATGAGAGCGAAATACAAAGAGAAATTTGCTAAATTCCACGAAGTAAATCTAGGCTTTATGTCTCTGTTTACAAAAGCTGTAACGGAAGCCTTGCATTTATTCCCAGCTGTAAATGCTCAAATTGATGGAACGGATGTGATTTTCCACGACTATGCCGATATTGGTATTGCCGTGTCTTCACCGAAGGGATTGATGGTGCCGGTCATCCGCAATGCGGAACAAATGACTTTGGCAGAAATTGAAAGAGAAATTAAACGTTTGGCGATCAAAGCGAGAGATGGGAAAATTACACCAGATGAAATGACCGGTGGAACGTTTACCATTACCAATGGTGGTGTTTTTGGGTCGATGATGTCGACACCAATTATCAACCCACCACAATCTGCTATTTTGGGTATGCACAACATTGTGGAGCGTCCTGTGGCGATCAACGGTCAAGTTGAAATCAGACCCATGATGTATTTAGCACTTTCTTATGACCACCGAATTATTGATGGAAAAGAATCGGTAAGCTTCTTGGTGAAAGTGAAGGAAATGTTGGAGAATCCAGAAAGAATGATTTTTGGAGGAAAAGATCCATACGAGATTTTGTTGAATCTATAGTACGAATATGTACGTATATATTTAAAGTAACCACTTTTAGTAAAGTGCAGAGCTAGCGATAGTCTGCACTTTTTTGCTTTTACCGCTGTTTATAGGGCAATCATAAAGGATTCTAAAATAGAATAAAAAAGGTTAATTTTTTTTTATTTTAGCACGCATCTAAATACATTTGTTTTGATACATTGATTACAAACGTAAAATTTTAATCATGGAGAAATACAAAACAAAAATCTATCCCAATCAAAGCTCACCACGGCTATTTAGAAGTAAATACCTCGAGTTCTTGACGAAAACACACCCTTTAGTAATTGACATAATGTACATTGTTCTCAGTGTTTTTTTAATCCGTTTTTACTATCAGAATTACTCACAAGATTCACTCCAAATTACAATCATCTTCTTCGTCGGCTTTTTTACCTGGACTTTCTTTGAATACGTGATGCATCGTTTTTTATACCATGACTTCAAAGACGCTTCGTTCAATAATAAATTCAATTATTTATTTCATGGAATTCACCATGAGTACCCAAGTGATAAATCGAGAGTAGTGTTGCCTGTTGTTCCATCATTGGCTTTTGCGGCTATTTTCTTCGGATTATTTTATTTGATTATGGGGAAGTATGCGTTTGTTTTCGGTGCTGGTTTTCTAATTGGTTACATTTGTTATATGACCATTCACTATGCCGTTCATAACTTTCCGCCACCAAAACGATTTTCATTTTGGTGGAATTTTCACAACATTCATCATTATCAACAACACGACCGTGCTTTTGGTGTGACTAATCCATTTTGGGATATGCTTTTTGGCACGACGCCAGAGCGAAATAGAAAAACCATTGAAGTTCACCTTACTAAATAAAGCTTTTTACCAGATGACTCTTTCGAGCTATATACTCTTCTATTTTTGGCAGTTGTTAAATGATGAGTGGTAACGCTCGTTGCAACTTTTATGCTTAGTTTTCGTCTTTAATAAACGAAAGACTATTTTAAGATATAAAACTAACGACTTTTATCATGCTGCTATTGAGAAAAAAAATCTCCCCATTTGTTTTTGCTTGCTTTGCATTCATTTTATCCTCAAACTACGGTTTTGGACAATTGACCGCAACTTTTACCAAAACCATAAATACCATCTGCGACGGTTCAGATTGTGATTATTCAGGACCAAGTGTTTTGATTAATGAGATGATGATGTCACCTTCTAGTAACGACGGTTCTCTTTGGGGTCCATCTTGTTCTGGACAATGTGGTGAATGGATAGAATTATACAATCCAAATTTATGCGAACCTGTTGATGTGTCGTGCTATTACTTAGGTAATAATGCACCTGATGGAGGTTTATTTTCGACAGATTATCCTGGAGGTTTTACGATTCCTCCTGGGACAATTATTCCTGCTGGTGGATTTCTTTTACTGCGTGGTTCGAATACTGATCCGATAGATCCAAACCTTTTAATAGCAAACGGAGGTAATAGTTTGGAGATAGTTGTAGACGCAACAAATTCATGCATTGGTTCAGGCACAAGACTTTGGTTTCCGAATGCGGGTTCTTGGTTTGCTTTTTACGATCAAAACGGTGTGCCTCAAGACGCGGTTTCTTGGGGACCTAACTCAAACAATATTACGAATGCCAATAAATATCCATGTGTAACACCTGTTTCTACTTGTTCTTTTTCTGGTACTTTGCCTAATTACGACGAAATTCCAGCAACACATAAAAACTTTATTTATCAAGGCGCTATTCCAAATAGTTGGGGTCAAAGTTTAAGAAGATTTCCCGATGGAGGTGCATGGCAAACCAATCAAGGTACACCTGCAGCTTCGATAACTGCTGGATATTGTAATGACGTTTGTGCTACTCTTGGCTCATCGAGTTGTGACGGAACAGCAACTGTTAATCCTGTTGGTGGAACGGGTCCTTACACGTATTTATGGAATGATTCACAAATGCAAATGACGCAAACTGCAACTGGACTTTGTGAAGGTACGTATCAAGTAACTGTTACAGATGCGAATAGTGTAACAGGTGTTTTCTCAGTAGAAATCACCAACTTTGTTCCAACGGTTACGTTAGCGATTCAGGATGAAATTTGTGTAAATTCACCTGCTTTTACAATTACAGGTGCTTTACCAGTTCCTGGACCTGGACAGTTGGGTGTTTATAGCGGTGCTGGCGTTTCTAACGGAAGTTTCGACCCAGCAGTTGCCGGTGAAGGTATGCACGTGATTACTTATGTATTCACAGATGAAAATGCATGCATCAATGACGTAACCGGAATTGATAGTATTAAGGTCAATCCATTACCAACTCCAACAATTACGAACTTTGATTCTGAATACTGTGTTTCTGCTGCGGCGATTACGCCAACGCTTACTCCAACTGGAGGAACACTTTCCGGGACGGGGGTTACTGGTGGACAGTTTTCTCCAAATACAGCTGGAGTTGGTACGCATACGTTAACCTATTCATATACGGATGGAAACGGCTGTTCCAATACAACGACTGAGCAAATTCTAATTAATCCACTTCCTGTGGTGTCGATTACGGGTGTTGCGAGTAGTTATTGTTTATCTGAAACGCCTATTTCGCTCACTTTTTCTCCAGCTGGAGGAACGCTTTCTGGTCCTGGTGTTGTCAATAATGAGTTTGTTCCTTCTGTTGCAGGCATCGGAAATCACACAATTACGTACACGGCAACGGATGCGAATTCTTGTGAAAACTCAACTACCGCGGTGATCAATGTAGTCGCATCTCCTGCGCCAACCTTTGTGATTCAACCTACAATTTGTGATTATCAAGGTGCGATTCCTTTGGCAGGATCGCCTGCAGGTGGAGTTTTTACTTTAAATGGAAATACAATCACAGAGTTTAATCCTGCGACAGCGGGTGCGGGAACACACACGATTATCTACGCCTATACAGATGTAAACACCTGTATAGGGAATGCTTCTGCATCCATTGATGTGATTCCAAGGCCAACCTTATCTTCGAGTCTATTGCCAGCTTATTGCTACGAGTCACAGAACGTAACGTTAACATTCTCGCCAACTGGAGGTGTTGCTACGGGTGATCTATTGACGGGCAATACGTTGAATATTGCGAATGCAAACCCAGGAAGTTACGGATTGGAATATGTTTATTCGGACGCTAATGGATGTGAGAACACTTTGAATCAGACTTTTGTGGTTACGTCTCCAATTTATCCTAAATTCACTTCTTCTACAGATTGTTTTCAAAATCAATCTTTTATTAATTTGACAACACCAGCTGGAAATTACCAGTATCAGTGGAGCGCAGTTAACGGAGGTTCATCTACAGCCTCGAATCCGAGCATTTATTTTCCAGTATTCGGAGATCATCAAGTAGCACTAACCGTAACAGATAGTTACAACTGTGTGTATGATACAGTTCAAGCGATTTATGTGGAAGAAGGGGTGAGTCCAGGAGCTTTTGAAATTCCAAACGTGATTACTCCGAATGATGACGGTGTAAATGACTACCTAGAGCTTTCAGCATTGATGGAAACTTGTTTGGATTACAAAATATTAATCTTAAATAGATGGGGAAATGTAGTTTATGAAATGGAAGGAAATAACAATGCGTTTAGTGGAAAAGACCTAAGCGGAAAGGATTTAGCCGATGGGGTTTACTTTTACATGGTTGTATCCGATATGATTGATTGTAAAAGTCCGGATTACAAAGGATTCTGCAGCGGTATCATTCACATTGTGAGATAAGACAATGAGATAGGGATTTTCCTAGCCCACAAAAAAAAGCGACTGATTTTTTCAAACAGTCGCTTTTTGCATTTAAGCATGCTTTCTAACTTTGTTATTTCTCTAATTCTACCTCTAAAATTTCTCTCCAGAATTGTTGAATGGTACCTCCTTCACAGGCGATCATTTGTGGAACCAAGCTCGCACTTGAGAACCCTGGAGTAGTATTTACCTCAATTACGTGAGGAACATCGTTTACAAGCATGTAGTCAATTCGCGCAATCGATTTCAGTCGCAACAGTTGATATACCTTAACGGATAAATCTTGCACCTTTTTTGTAATCTCATCCGACACTCTTGCCGGAGTAATTTCTTCAGATTCACCTAGGTATTTCGCTTCGTAGTCAAAAAAGTCGTTGGTAGTGACAATTTCAGTTAGTGGCAACGCATGAATCCCGTCCTTTCGGCGATAAACACCACAGGTAACCTCTGTACCATTTAAGAACGATTCCACCACAACCGTTTTTCCTTCTTCAAATGCTTTTTCAATGGCTGGGATAAGATCGCTTTCATCTTTTACTTTTGAAATACCATAACTAGACCCTGAATCTGCAGGTTTTACAAAACAGGGAAGCTTTAAGGTGTTTATAATTTCGCTTGCAGAGAAATCGGTTGGATTTAACAAGAGAAGAGACTTGGCAACGGGTACATCGAATCCTCTTAAAAACTGGTTGCAAAACCATTTATCAAAAGAAATCTCAGAAGCCAAGGATCCAGAGTTAACGCACGGAATTTGTTTCATTTCTAAAAAAGCTTGCAGTTTTCCATTTTCACCTGGGTCGCCGTGGATGTATATGATTGCTGCATCAATTTTAATCGATTGACCATGGTGTTCAAAAGACATGTTCCAGGGGTCCATTTCTATTCTTTGATCCTTATAAATAGCCGTCCAACTTTCTCGAGTCAGTTCAATTAGAAAAGCATCATATCCCTCAGGGAAATTAGCTAAGATAGTATGAGCACTTTTGATGGAGATATCGAACTCTGAAGAATAGCCACCACAAATAATTGCAATTTTTTTCATTTTTTGAACATTTAGATTGGATAATGTCGAATCAATTTCCAATTACCGCACGAAGTTATGATTGATTTTGCCTTCAATTAATTTTTTTTTCAAAAGTTTTCAGCACTAAATGTTGAATATCTAATTGTCATTTAGATTGATTCTAAGTGTGAAAAAGAAAAAATACACTAATTTTGAGCTGATTATAGAGTGAGTAATTATAAACATGATACATATCAGGTTTTTGACTAATTTCAATCATTCTTTGTTTATGACAATATTATGACATTTGTACCATGGGAATGATATACATAATGCTTATTGTAAGTTTAGTAATCGCTGTCTTCTTTTTAGTGACTTTCTTTTGGGCAACCAAATCAGGTCAGTTTGATGAAGATTATGCGCCTTCCGTTCGAATCCTTTTTGACGACGAGAAAAAAGTAAATGCAAATCAGAATACAAATCAAAAAACAAAACAAGAGTTAGATGGAACTACAGAAGTTTAGTTACGACAATAAGATCGTAAAATATTTTGCCTATGCCACCATGATATGGGGTATTATTGGGATGTTGGTGGGACTTACCGCGGCATTGCAATTGGCATTTCCAGAATTTTTTAATGACTATTTAGGCTTTAGCTTCTTGTCATTTGGACGTATCAGACCTTTACACACCAATGCGGTGATTTTCGCATTCGTTGGTAACGGTATTTTTACTGGAGTTTACTATTCTCTTCAACGTTTGTTGAAAGCTAGAATGTGGAGCGACAAATTGAGTTACATCAACTTTTGGGGATGGCAGTTTATCATTGTTTGTGCTGTTGTTACACTTCCAATGGGAATTACTTCTTCCAAAGAATACGCAGAGTTAGAGTGGTGGATCGATATCATGATCGCCGGTATCTGGGTAGTATGGGGATGGAACATGTTCGCAACCATCATGAAAAGAAGAGTTTCACACTTGTATGTTGCAATTTGGTTCTACATCGGTACGTTTGTTACCGTAGCTATTTTGCACATTTTCAACTCGTTTGCAATTCCAGTTTCCTTCTTTAAAAGTTACTCTTGGTACGCAGGTGTTCAAGACGCCTTGGTTCAATGGTGGTACGGACATAACGCGGTTGCGTTTTTCTTAACAACTCCTTATTTGGGGTTGATGTATTACTTTGTACCGAAAGCAGCAAACCGTCCGGTATATTCTTACAGACTATCAATCATCCACTTCTGGGCATTGATTTTCTTGTATATCTGGGCTGGTCCTCACCACTTATTATATACTGCTCTTCCAGACTGGGCTCAAAGTTTAGGAGTTGTTTTCTCCGTGATGTTGATTGCTCCATCTTGGGGAGGAATGTTGAACGGATTATTAACGCTTCGTGGAGCGTGGGATCGAGTGCGAGATGATGCAACTTTGAAATTCATGGTGGTTGCCTTAACATGTTATGGTATGGCGACTTTCGAAGGTCCTTTACTTTCATTGAAAAGCGTAAACATCATTTCTCACTTTACAGACTGGACTGTTGCTCACGTTCACGTGGGAGGTTTAGGATGGAACGGAATGTTGACATTCGGTATGTTGTACTGGTTGTTCCCAAAAATGTTCCGTGTGAAATTATGGTCTAAGAAAATGGCGAACCAACACTTCTGGATTGCTACTTTAGGAATTATTTTATACGCCATTCCAATTTACATTGCTGGATTTATGCAAGGGTTGATGTGGCAAGATTTCAATGCAGATGGTACGTTGGTACACGGTGACTTCTTGAAGATTGTGGATCAAATGAAACCATATTACATCTTAAGATCGTTGGGTGGTTTACTATACTTGGTTGGAGCATGCATGATGTTCTTCAACTTGTACAAAACTGCGAAATCTGGAAACTTCATTGAAAACGAAGAAGCAGAAGCTCCAGCATTGCCAAGAGATATTTCTGAAAAAGGAGAGAAATGGCACAGAAGATTAGAGCGTAAGCCAATGAAATTCATGATTTGGAGTATCATCGTAGTAGCAATCGGTGGATTGGTAGAAATTGTTCCAACGATTATCGTGAAGAGCAACGTTCCAACCATTGCCAGTGTGAAACCCTATACGCCGCTTGAATTAGAAGGAAGAGATTTATATGTGAAGGAAGGTTGTTACAACTGTCACTCTCAGATGATTCGACCGTTGCGTTTTGAAACGGCTCGTTACGGTGAGTATTCCAAAGCAGGTGAGTTTGTTTACGATCACCCGTTCCAATGGGGTTCTAAACGTACTGGGCCAGACTTGGCTCGTGAAGGTGGTTTGAGAAGTAACTACTGGCACTACCAGCACATGATTCGTCCGAAAGATGTTTCTCCAGGATCCATCATGCCAGCATACACGTGGATGAAAGACAATGATTTGGACATTAGTTATTTGCCAAGAAAGATTAGAGCGATGCAGACTTTAGGAGTTCCGTATCCAGAAGGATATGATAAAGTCGCGTTGATCGATTTGGAAAAACAATCCGCTTCGATTGCATTGGATATCATCAACAACCTTCCGAAAGAAGTTCAAGCGAACATGCGTAAGGAGGATGAGGTAGCGAAGTTGCAGAAAAAAGAAATCGTTGCGATGATTGCGTATTTGCAAAGACTTGGGGTTGACATTAAAGGAACTCCTGAAGACGAACGTCCAACTCATTAATAAAAATTAGAGATGTTAAGATTTATAAAACATAGTTTAACGAGCATCGTGGGAGTAGAAATATTCCCCGTAATCTCCTTGCTAATTTTCTCCATATTCTTTGGTGCCGTAATCTATATGGTGATTAGAATGAGTAAGAAAGAAGTTGCAGATTTAAGCAATCTTCCTTTAGAAGATACTTTTCAATCTGAAAAAAATCAAATCATCGAGTGATATTTAAAAAACGACAGAAAATGAAATTGTTTTCCAAAATAATAATTCTAGCAGCCGTTTTTGTATTCGGAATACAAAAAGTGCGAGCGCAAGATGGCGAAGGTCTTTTCAAGGCCAAGTGTAATGTTTGTCACGCAATTGACAAGAATTCGACAGGTCCAATTTTAAAAGGAGTTAAACAAAGATGGAACGACGCTGGTGAAGGAGAATTTCTTTACGAGTGGGTGAAAAATGCTCCAGCCTTGGTTGCCTCTGGTAAAAGTAAAGAAGCGATCAAAGCGGCTGAATTTAGTCCGACGGTGATGCCTCCACAAGATTTATCAGATGAGGAAATTGATGCGATTTTAGATTTTGCGGATTCTTATGAAAAGCCTGAGCCTGTAGCTGCAGCGGTTGCTGTTTCAGCGGACGGTTCAACTGAGAACGTGAAATATGTTCCAAATTACCGTGAAAACTTAAGACTGTTTTATTGGTTGATTGGTTTGATGTTGGTTCTTTTGATGGCCATTATTTTATTATCCGGATCAATCACTTCTTTCTTGAAATCAGATTTCTTCATCGACAAAGTGGCTTCTAAGAAAAAAGAGAAAGATGCAGGAAACACGAAACCATTGGTGATGTTAGCGGTTCTGTTTGGTGCCGTGTCTTGGTCTAATTCCGCTTATGCCATGTCTTTAAGCACTGCTGCTGAAGCTGCGAATAACATTCCATGGTTGAAAATTGAATCTGCCGACCTTTACATGATGGTTGGAATCAACCTCGCCTTAGTTGGCGTATTGCTGTACTTAAAAAGCACTTTCAAAAGCTTTGTGACGATGGTTACTCCAGAGGTTGAGAAATCTCCTGCTGAAAGAGCCGCGGCCAAACCAGCTAAAAAGGCAATGAAAAAATTGAATGTTATTTTAAATGACATCGTTCCGATTGAAGAAGAATCCAAAATTTTAATGGACCACGACTACGATGGAATTCAAGAATTAGATAACAACCTTCCACCATGGTGGGTATGGATGTTCTGGGCAACCATCATCTTTTCGTTCTTTTACATGTTCCATTATCACGTGTTTAATACGGGAGACTTACAAGTTGCGGAGTACAACAAAGAAATTGAAAAATCTCAAAAAGACATCGATGCCTATTTATCTAAAATGGCAATGAATGTGGATGAGACCAACGCAACAGTTCTAGAAGATGCATCTGCATTGGCTTCCGGAAAAGCACTTTACACTGCAAACTGTGTGATGTGTCACAATCCAAATGGAGAAGGAAACATCGGGCCGAACTTGACAGATGAGTATTGGATCAATGGGAATGATGTCAAAGACATCTTTAAAATCATTAAACATGGTAACTCGAACGGAATGCCAGAGCATGCCTCGAAGTTAAATCCAATTCAAATTCAAGAATTATCATCCTATATTCTTTCGATGCCTTATGCGAAAGGGAAAGAACCTGAAGGGGATAAGTACGAAAAATAAAACCATGACAAGAGAAGCATTCAGTGCTTCTCTTGTCGTTTTTAGATAGCAATACCAATAACGAAACAAAAACAAAATGATACAAGACGAAGAAGATTCTTTCAGAGATCGAATATCAACCGTAAACGAGGACGGTAAAAGGGTATGGATTTATCCAAAGAAACCGAAAGGCTGGTTTTACAAACAACGTAAACGGGTTAGTTATCTTTTGCTTTTGATGTTGTTTGCATTTCCGCACATCAAAATCAATGGCGAACAATTGCTTTTGTTTAACATCATTGACCGGAAGTTTGTATTGTTTGGCAAAGTGTTTTGGCCGCAAGACATGTTCTTGTTTGCGCTGGCAATCATCATCGGACTTATTTTCATCATTCTATTTACCATCATTTTTGGTCGCCTGTTCTGTGGGTGGGTCTGTCCGCAAACGATTTTCATGGAAATGGTTTTTAGAAGAATCGAATATTGGATCGAAGGCGATTGGACGCATCAACGAAGATTAGATAACGCTCCTTGGACTGGGGAGAAAATTCTAAAGAAAACGGCAAAACATACGATCTTTTGGCTCATTTCATTTCTAATTGCCAACACTTTCTTGGCTTACATTATTGGGTCAGATGCGCTGTGGGCAATTCAAACTGATCCATTCGGTACGCATTTGAGTGGGTTGATTTCTCTTGTTATTTTTACTACTGTTTTTTACTTGGTGTTTGCTCGATTGAGAGAACAAGTTTGTACGACGATCTGTCCATACGGACGTTTGCAAGGTGTTTTGCTTGACAAAGACTCGATGGTGGTTGCTTACGACCACAAAAGAGGTGAGAACAGAGCGAAATTCAAGAAAGGGGAAGACCGTGAAGCAGCTGGCAAAGGAGATTGTGTAGATTGTTATCAGTGTGTTCACGTTTGTCCTACTGGAATTGACATCCGCAATGGTACGCAATTAGAGTGCATCAACTGCACGGCTTGTATCGATGCGTGTGATTCAATCATGGAAGGTGTTGGTTTGGAAAAAGGGTTGATTCGCTTTGTTTCTGAAAATGGAATTCAAAATAGAACTCGTTTTCAATGGACGAAAAGAGTGAAATCGTATACTTTCCTTTTGATTGCCATGTTGGCTGTTTTGGTAACGCTTTTAGTAACTCGAAAAGACTTTGAAACCAACATTATTCGCCAAAGAGGTACAACCTATCAAATGACCAACGATGGAATGGTTAGTAATATTTTTGAGGTTAATCTATTGAATAAAACCCGAAAAACGTTTAATATTCACCTTGAATTGGAAGAAGATGCTGAAGGAATCATCGTGATGGCGGTAGACACCATTCATTTAAAAGCGGAAGCACAGATTAATGAAAGATTTATCATTAAATTGCCTTTGAAATCCATCGAAAATGGGAACAAAGATTTAAAAGTCATCGTTCTCGGAAATGGGGAGGAAATACAAAAAGTATCGACCAAATTTATTGGTCCATCTTTATAAAAACTTAAATTATGAATTGGGGAAAAAGCTTGATACTGGTGATGGCACTTTTCATTACCTTCATTATGGTCATGGTGGTGAAAATGATTTCTACTTCACCAGACTTGGTGAGTGATGATTATTACCAAAAATCAATTGATCACGAACAAGTGATTGTTGCCATAAAAACCATGAATCGTTTAAATGCGAAAACAGAGATTGAAGTAACAGATGATTTCTTGATTTTTAACTTGCCAGTAGAAGTGAAAACATCTGATGTTACCATCGATTTGATTCGACCGAATGATCAGAAACTGGATAGAACGTTCGTGGTTACCGATACGAAAGTCTATATGGTCCCAATTTCTAAATTGCAGAAAGGAAAATATGCGGTTGAAATGAGTTTTAAAGTGGATGGTGTTTTATGCATGCAGAAAGAAAACATCGAAATTTAAGAATCCTTTAATTTCCTTCATCAAATGGGAGCAATACTTTTAGCAGGTCTTATTCTTGGAATCACTTCCAACCTTCATTGTGTTGGAATGTGCGGACCGATTGCTATGGCTATTCCCGTTAATCGTACCAACAACTGGACGATTCTAGGAGGAATCTTGCAGTATAATTTTGGACGTGTTTTGACCTACATGCTTTTGGGTTTGATTGTCGGAAGTATTGGGATTTCTGTCCAGACACTTGGTGTTTTACAGTGGATTAGTATTTTGGCAGGAGTCTTCCTCATCCTTTATGCTTGGCGGAAACTATTTACAGTGCATCTTGCCGCCAATCTCCCTCAGTTAGGAATTCAGAAAATGATCAGTAAAAACATTGGCCGTGTTTTAAAATCAGACGTGCCCTTTAAACCTTTGTTTTTGGGTTTGTTAAATGGCTTTCTTCCCTGTGGAATGGTTTACATCGCCTTGATGAATGCCATCTTGGGCGGCCATCCATACACCAGCGCGTTGGCAATGATGGCTTTTGGTATTGGAACGCTTCCTTCGATGATTGCAATCGGATTTATGGCAAATCGCATAACCAACGAAATGCGTCGTAAAATGAATAAGGCAATTCCATACATGCTAACATTAGTCGGACTACTGATTGTTTTAAGAGGTATGAATTTAGACATTCCATTTATCAGTCCAAAAGTAGTTGAACATCAGATGGAAGGCAGCCACAAACCACAAGTGGAAATGAAATGCTGTACACCAGAAGCACCTTGTGAAGATTAACGTGAAAGAATTTTAGTTAATTCCATAGATGTTCCCGTAACAGCAGGAGAATCTTTTGCACGTCTCTGCTTTTGGCCTAATAATAAGTTAATTACTTTCGAAGAAAGAAAGTTATATTGGAAAAAAATATTGTTAATCAACAATCCCGAAGGGATGAAATTATTCTAATATATAATAGATCACCAAACCCTTGAATCCCGAAAGGATGACATTTTTGTGTATGTGCATAATGTCACCCGCTCCCGATACTTTGTCGGGAGCGGGTTTTAAAAATGATTAATACTTTTTTTAAAATAATTTCAGTCCTTCGGACTTCAAAAAAGTAAATAATCTAAGATAAATAAAGGGTTTAATAGAACGATCTCGAAAAGATGGCAATCTCAATTAGCATCGGGAAGTAAATGGGTAATTCAATAATTTTATTTAACCAATTTATTAATCAAAAGTCATTTAAATTGGTTTAATTTGTTGAAATGAAATTAAAATTTCCATTCATGAACAAAACAATTCTTTCATCTTTAGCAATAATAAGCGCTATGTCATTTTCTTTTTCTCAAAACCTAACGTATCCTGAAACTAAAAAAGGAGAAGTAGTGGACACCTATTTTGGTAAAAAAGTTTCAGATCCATACCGATGGTTGGAGGACGATCGTTCTGCAGAAACAGCTCAGTGGGTAAGCGATCAAAACAAAGTTACTTTTGGATACTTGGATCAAATCTCTTTTAGAGACCAGTTGAAAGAGCGCATGACAAAAATCTGGAATTACGAACGGATTTCGGCACCTTTTGTAGAGGGAAACTTCACCTATTACTATAAAAATGACGGTTTGCAGAATCAGTCTGTATTATACCGCAAAGATAAAAGTGGAAAAGAAGAGATCTTTTTAGACCCCAATACTTTTTCCAAAGATGGTTCTACCTCTTTGGGTGAAGTGAGTTTTTCCAAAGATGGTTCCAAGGTAGCATATTCCATTTCGGAAGGTGGTAGTGACTGGAGAAAAGTAATCATTATTGATGCTGTCACCAAAAAAATGACTGAAGACACGTTGATTGATGTGAAATTCAGCGGTTTGGATTGGTACAAGAACGAAGGATTGTATTATTCGAGTTATGATAAGCCTGAAGGAAGTGAACTTTCTGCCAAAACAGATCAACATAAACTTTATTATCATAAGCTTGGAACAGCTCAGAAGAAAGACGAAGTGATTTTTGGATTGAATGAAAAAAGAAGATATGTAGGTGGTTCGGTGACCGAAGATCAAGCGTATCTAATCATTACAGCTGCCACTTCTACTTCAGGAAATGAATTGTATATTAAATCCTTGAACGAGAAAAACAGCAAGATTATTAGCATCGTGCGTAATTTTGATTCTGATAATTATGTGATCGAAAATGAAGGGAGCAAATTGTTCATTGTTACGAATCTAAACGCACCCAACAAAAAAATTGTTACCGTTGATGTGTCGAATCCCACGCCAGAAAATTGGAAAGACGTTATTGCAGAATCCAAATCGGTTTTGTCGCCGACGAAAGGATCGGGTTATTTCTTTGCTAACTACATGAAAGACGCTGTTTCGCATGTGGTTCAATTTGACTACAAAGGAAAGAAAGTTCGAGAAATTGTACTTCCAGGTGTTGGAACGGTTGGAGGATTTAGTGCTAAGAAAAAAGAGACAACAATTTACTTTGTGTTTACAAATTACATTACTCCTGGCACCATTTACGCTTATGAACCAGTTTCAGGAAAATCAGAAGTATATCAAAAACCAAATGTAGATTTTAAAAGTGATGATTTTGAATCGAAGCAAGTTTTCTATACTTCCAAAGATGGAACCAAAGTCCCAATGATTATTACACATAAAAAAGGTCTTGTCTTAGACGGAACGAATCCAACCATTTTATACGGTTACGGTGGGTTCAATATCAGTTTAACTCCTGCTTTCAGTATTGCGAATGCCGTATGGTTGGAGCAAGGCGGTGTGTATGCTGTTGCCAACTTGAGAGGTGGCGGTGAGTACGGTAAAACGTGGCACAATGCAGGTACCAAATTGCAAAAGCAAAATGTATTTGATGACTTTATTGCTGCAGCAGAGTATTTGATTGAAACGAAGTATACTTCATCTGACTACCTAGCAATTCGCGGTGGATCTAACGGAGGTTTGTTGGTTGGTGCAATCATGACGCAACGTCCTGAGTTAATTAAAGTAGCCTTGCCTGCTGTTGGTGTTTTAGACATGTTACGTTACCACACCTTTACTTCAGGCGCTGGATGGGCGTATGATTATGGCACATCGGAAGACAATCCAGAAATGTTTGAATATTTAAAAAGATATTCTCCAGTTCACAACGTAAAGAAAGGCGTTCAATATCCTGCCACGATGATCACAACAGGGGATCATGATGACCGGGTTGTGCCAGCGCACAGTTTTAAATTTGCTGCTGAACTGCAAGACAAACAAACAGGACCTAATCCAGTTTTGATTCGTATCGATGTGAATGCGGGTCACGGAGCAGGAAAGTCTGTTGCACAAACCATCCAAGAAAACGTGGATATTCAATCTTTCATCCTTTTCAACATGGGTAAAAGATAAATAGAGCGATCAACGCTCGAATGAAATAAGATTATTTATTGCTGAAAGGTTCTGTGGTTCACAGGACCTTTTTGTTGTTTTAAAACGGCTATTTGATCTATTTGATGCGTATCCTTCTCTAGAATCCTTTTCAAGTTTGTTGGTGTATTTGTAAAAAAAAATTCGTAATTTAGAATTCAGAAAATAAAAAAGCTATTATAATTAGTGTATTTCGTTCAACGGAAAATTAACTTTTATACAATTACGTTAAAAATCGTAGCTTTGCAAAGTAATTATTATCGATGCTAGAAAAATCACATAAAAATGCCAATTGCGCAACATGCGAAGTAAGAAGCAATTCTTTGTTTTCTAGCTTTTGTGATGAAGACTTAGTCAATTTAAACAACAACAAGAGTTGTTCCTATTACAAGAAAAATCAGCCGCTTTTTATTGAAGGGAATTTACCACGGGGTGTATTTTGCATGCATCATGGTAAAGTGAAAATTTTCACAAGGGGAGATAGCGGTAAAGAACAGATTATTCACATTGCAAAGGAAGGTGAGGTCATTGGTTTTAGAGCGATGTTCAGCGGTGATCCTTACAAACTTTCAGCAACTACCCTAGAGGAGAGTAATATTTGCTTCATTAATAAAGAAGATTTCTTAGACATGATTGACACCAACCCGATCTTACGAAAGGGAATTATGAAAGAACTGTCAAAAGAATTGGGCGAAAGAGCGGTATTCATTACCAATATGTCTCAAAAATCAGTACGTGAGCGATTGGCGTATTCACTTTTAATATTGGGTGACATTTACAAACCCGAAATGATCAATCTTTCCAGAGAGGATTTGGCGAACTTTGTAGGAACTGCTACTGAAACGTTGATTCGCTTATTAAAAGACTTTAAAGACGAAGAATTAATCGAGATATATGCTCGTAGATTAGAAGTTCTTGACGTCAATAAACTGATTTATCTCGCAGGTAAATAAGATTCTTAATTGCTACTTTTACCAAACCGCATCTGGATATTGAGTTGGTAAAAACTGCATTTCAGCTAATAATTTTCCCAAATATTCCGTGTGATTTCCATCTTTTCCCATTCCAACGATGAAGTCACCTGTTGGCACTTTGAGTTTAGCCATGTAAAATACTTCCCGTACTTTTTGAAACCAAAGTTTTTCAACTGTTTTCAAGTCTATGCCCTCACCAGACTCTTTCATCGCCAAGTCGGCATTGTTTTCTGTAAACAACTCAAATTTGAATTTCCATAAATTAGCAATTGCCAATTTTGTTTTTTCGCTTGCCTCTGTTGTTCCATCCCCTAAACGAATCAGCCATTCAGAGCTTCTCCGAAGGTGATAGGTCACTTCTTTTAGTGATTTATAAGCAACAGCAGAAAGAAATTCATCTTTGCTTTTGGTCAGTTCTGTGAAAAAATATACGTGGTAAGCGTCCATCAAAAATTGCCGTACCAGGATATACGCAAAATCTTTATTTGGTTGTTCCACCAGATTCGCGTTGCAGTATTCATGTTCGGCTCTGCGATAAACAAGATCATCTCCTGTTCGACCTTTGTTTTCTAGGAGAGCTGCAGCTTCGTAAACAGATTCTGCGAGACCAATCAAATCCAAAGCTACGTTTGTGTTTGCAATGTCTTCTTCTAAATAAGGACCTCGACTTACAATTTCTCCCAATCTGTGACTTAAAATCAAGGCACTGTCTGCAATTTGCAAGTAATATTTAAACTTTAAATCCATAGTTACGATCATTACATGTTTTTTACTCCGTCTGGTAAATTATAAAATGTGGGGTGTCTGTAGATCTTTTTATCAATTGGTTCAAAGAAATACTCAGCTTCGTTAATTGTTACCGCAACAATTTCTTCCGAAGGGACAACCCACAGTCCAGTACCTTCTCCGCGTCGTGTATATAAGTCTCGCGCATTTTGTACGGCTAATTCTTTATCAAATGCATGAACACCGCCTACATGTTTAAATGGCATTCCAGCTTTTGTTTGAATAAAAACTTCCCACAATTGTCCTTGATTATCTTCCTGATTCATCTTTTCTGCTTTTTAGTTAGTTTGGTGTTTTAATTCGGCAGCAATGGCTGTTTTACGAACCCATTCTCCATCTTCATGAGCTTTGATATGATGTTCGATACGCTGCTTATTACAAGGTCCATTTCCATTGACAACGGTCCAAAATTCATCCCAATTAATTGCTGCGTGTTTATAAATGCCTGATGCTTCGTCAACGAGTGTTACTTCTGGAACTTTCAATCCCAGTAACTCAGCCTGTGGCACCGTTTTATTTACGAATTTCTCACGAAGCTTATCATTTGATTCTCTTTTAATTTTCCATTGCATGGATTTGCTTGTATTCGCTGAATCTGCATCGTGTGGTCCAAACATCATTAAAGCGGGATACCACCATCTGTTCAGTGCGTCTTGTGCCATGCGTTGTTGATCTTTTGTTCCTTCCATCATGCGCCACATGATTTCATATCCTTGGCGTTGGTGAAACGATTCTTCTTTGCAAATGCGAACCATTGCTCGTGCATACGGACCATAAGAAGTACGCTGTAAGGATACTTGGTTGGTAATTGCCGCTCCATCAACTAACCATCCGATCGCACCCATATCCGCCCAATTCAAAGAGGGGTAATTAAATACCGATGCGTACTTCGCTTTTCCAGCATGAAGTGCTGCGATCATTTGTTCCCGACTAATGCCTAAGGTTTCAGCGGCACTGTATAAATATAAACCATGTCCCGCCTCGTCTTGGATTTTCGCCATTAAAATCTTTTTACTTCGCAAAGAAGGGGCGCGGTTTAACCAATTGCCCTCGGGTTGCATTCCGATTATTTCGGAGTGAGCATGTTGTGAAATTTGTCGAATTAATTGCTTTCGATATTCTTCTGGCATCCAATCTCTTGGTTCTATTTTAATGTCTGAAGCAATTTTTAATTCAAATTCAGCTAATAATTGGTCTTCTGTCAATTCTTTTGCTATCATAATTTCGGTTGATTTAACGCTATAATGACATCCTAGAAATTAAAAAGATGTTCTAAAAGCAAAATAACAGAAAATGCACACCAAAAAAAATGATTTTGTACACTGTAAAACATGATTAAAATCATGGTAACGGGCATTTTTGTCGTGTATGAGACATTTTATCGTTGTTTTATTGTTGAAATAGTCCTGACATAAATGTCTGTTTGACAAGGTGGTACGACTTGTGTTCTTGTAATTATAAAACAAGGTGTAAAAAACCAGAAAAAACAGCGGACAAATTAGTCCGTTATTTAGATTCATTCTATATATTTGTATTTCCAAATATGGAGTTAGTTTTATTAATTAAAGATAAAAAGATCAAAATATCTGAATATGAAAAAGAAAAGTAAATCGGTTTTGTTCCTATTCTTGTTTCCATCTCTTGCAATGGCACAGAATAATTCGCCCATGGATACTGAAAATTGGATGACAAGTCCCGGGATAATCGGAACCTTTATTTTGATAGCAATTGTTGTGTTGATTGCTGTTTTCATCTTGTCAGTTCGTGTTTCTAGCTATGTAGAATCTATGAAGAAAAAACAATTTGAAAAGAAGAACATTCAATTCAGCGAGGAGCTGATTCGCATGGAAGAAAGTGAAATTGATTCCATTCTGGAGAAAAGAAAAGCTGCTAAAGCGTATAAACTTTCAGGAGACGAATTAGGAAGTGGAGTTCACGCGCAAGACCATAAAGGAATGGTGAATCGCGTGACACAC
>SMEQ01000038.1_pt1 | contig 41876 bp, 36 predicted proteins | sample 2456281 | NCBI WGS metagenome assembly SMEQ01 (sample SAMN10132596, study PRJNA489261) | soil metagenome | isolation source: day1 antibiotic-loamy sand soil ammended with raw manure from dairy cow... | place: USA | collected 2015-04-01
GCTTATACTGCTGCCATGCTTCATGGCCAAGTACAATTAGTGGCACTACTTCAAGTGCACTAAAAGTTGCGCCAACCGCCATTACTGGTGTGGTGGTACCCGAGAAGTACATATGGTGGAACGTACCTGGAATACCACCTAATAAGAACAGCGATGCTGCAGCCAGGCTTGCTGTGGTCGCCATTTGACGAGATACCAAACCCATATTGTAGAAAATAAAAGCAAGGGCGGTGGCTGCAAAGACCTCAAAGAAACCTTCTACCCACATATGCACAACCCACCAGCGCCAGTATTCCATCACAGAAATATGGGTTTTCTCACCATAGAAGAAACCGGCACCATAGAATAGGCCAATCGCCACACAGGAAGCGGTGAGTAAGGCTAATAAATGTTTATCGCCGGGCTTGCGCAAAGCCGGGATAACGCCGCGCAGCATGAGTACCAACCAAAACGCAATGCCGGCAAATTTACCAATTTGCCATAAGCGGCCTAAGTCGATGTACTCATAACCTTGATGACCCAACCAGAAGTTAAGGTTGGCCGGCATGATATGTGCAATCGCTAAAAATTGACCGATAAAGCTACCGGCAACAACCAGCACCAAGGCCCAGAATAAAAGGTCTACGCCGAGTTTTTGGAATTTAGGATCTTTACCACCATTAATAATGGGTGCTAAGAATAAGCCCGCAGCTAAAAATCCTGTTGCTATCCAGAACAAGGCGCTTTGAATATGCCAGGTACGCAGTAAAGAGTAAGGGAACCAAGTGGATAGGTTGTAGCCGTAAAAATGCTGACCTTCTACTGTATAGTGCGCAGTTGCTGCACCGACAACGACTTGGAACATAAATAAAGCGACAACAATAAATAGGTATTTGCCTAGGGCTTTTTGTGAGGGTGTCAGCGAAAAACCGGCTAAAGGATCGTGCTTCGGTGTTGCTGGCGCGGTTTCATCGTGTTTGCGTAAGAATGCCCAGCCCCAAATTAAACCGCCGATACCGGCAACCAATAAAATAATACTAATCAATGACCAAACAACGTTTTCCGCTGTGGGCTTATTATCGATCAGTGGCTCGTGTGGCCAGTTATTCGTATAGGTTGCTTTACCATTAGGTCGCTCGGTCGCTGCTGCCCATGCTGTCCAAAAGAAAAACTGGCTTAGTAGGGCGCGACGCTCAGCGCTGGGTAAGGTATCTTCTTTCATTGCATAGCTTTGGCGCGTTTTGCGTAAATCCGGGTCTGCGCTGAATAGGCGGCTATAGTAATCGCCTGTCATTGCCATCGCTTGAGCACGGCGCTGTGAAACGATCAGCGTGCCGCTAGCTTCGTCGTAATGGTTTTTACGGTATTCTTGCTTTAAGCGGTGACGTAAAATGGCTTGCTGTTCACCATCAAGCGCATCATAGTCTTTTAAATAATTGTCTTGGGCGGCTAGATCAAGCCAAGCGATCAGTTCGCGGTGTAGCCAATCAGCTGTCCAGTCGGGCGCTTGGTAGGCGCCATGCCCCCAAATAGAGCCTAGCTGCATACCACCAACAGATTGCCATGCTGTCTGACCATTTAATATGCTATCTTTAGTCATTAATAGCTCACCGTCTACGGTGACGACTTGTTGAGGTATGGGTGGCGCTTTACGGTAAATTTCGTAGCCATAATAGCCAAGAATACTGAAGGTTACGCCTACGATAACAATAAGAGTAATCCAAAGGCGACGATAATTAGCCATGGTGCACCTCCTGGTGCTGAAGAATGTTAATGTTTTGTTAAGTCTTGCTTGCCAGTCAATTTATACAAAGAGCCTTTGATTGTGAAGCTTATTTAACAATAACTTGATGTTATTTGCTAAGGGTGGTAATACCCTTAGAAAGTGTGCGGGCAAAACTTGCAGCAAGCGCTGAACCTGTAGATAGTATGGGTTTTGAGAGACAGCAGACAAATTACAGTTGTTGGTTGGTTGAACGACCTACTTTACAGTATATTTGCATAAGGCATATTCGCTTGGATTACTTCTCTTTAGACTATAGGTTGTCTTAATGTCGACAGTTACAGATGCAGTTTTTTTTATCAAGGATGGCCAAATTGTTCAGGAAATGATGAAAGCAGAGTTTGATGCTTTAGTTGATGGCATTGTTGATTTGCCTGATTATAAAGGCCGGAAAATGGCCGCCGTCTATTTACAAATTACCGATAGCTTAGCGATTCGCAGTTTACTGTTTTTTATCATCAGTTTTGATCAGCAAGGCCGTGTTGCTGCCGATTGGAATGTACCGATTAACCAGCTAATGCAAAGCGCGGGTCGAGGCATGGACTTAGGTGCAGGCTTAATTCGCCTAGTAACTAAAAGCCAATGCAGCGTACCTTGGCATAAAGAGAGCCTGTGGGACCCAACGAAAGCGGTGTACTCGGCTTTAGTGCAATCGGTCAAAGAGAACCGCTTGGGTATTGTAGAGAGCGAAGAATCTTGGCAAGCAGGTGATGAGTGGGATATTCCTGTTTTGACAGCGGAGCCGCCTGTTTTGACCGCAGTGCCAACTTTAACCGCCGCAGAAATTCCCGTGTTACAAACCGCGCAATCAAGCGCGGCTGTCCCATCGCCCACCGAGGAAACTACCGCGGCTGAGCAGGCCAACGATGAAAATCTCAATGCATTAAGGCAAGAGCTTAATGCGATGAAAGCCGCTTACTCGGTACGTATTGATAAGCTACAAAAAGAGCGTGATGAGTTAAAAGAAAAGGTTAGGACCATTAGCGAAAGCTTAAAAGAACAAGCCAAAGAACATATTTCTGCTTTAAATGTCGATTTTAATCATGATTTGCAGCAGAAAGAAAGCCAGATACAGGCTTTAAAAGAGCGATTGGAAAACGAACAAAAACGTTACACTGAGCTCAAAGAGCAACAAGCTGAACAGGCTACGCAATATCAAATAGAGCGTGAGGAAATGGAAGAAAAGCTGCAGCAAGATAAAGCTGCCAGCAAAGAGGTGGACGGACTAAAGTTAGCGTTCAGTAAAGAGTTGGCGGCAAAGGTTGAAGCTGAAACCACGCAAATGAATGCGCGTCTTGCAATGCGCGAAGTGGAGCTTTTTTATCGTGAAGAGCAGATGAATTTGCTGCACGATGAAATTGCACAGTTAAAAAGCGATAAGCAACAGTTACTTAACAGCAAAGACGGCGATGTTTTACGTGCATTAGAAGATCAGGGTGTTAGTTTAGTGATGTTCCAAGCAGGTCTTGGTCATATTACTCTTGGCTTTGATGATATCGGTAAGTTCTTGGCAGCGCCTATGGATTATCTAGCCAGTCGCTATGGTGTTAGTGAGGATGATTTTATCCGCTGGCAAAAGCACTACCAACAGCCAGTTTGTCAGCATGTTGAGCAGGGTAATCTATGCAATAAAACCATTAAACGTGTAGAAATGTTAGCGCACTTTGTTGCCGGAGTATCGGATCGTTGTGATCAACACACGCAAAAATAGTGATTCCAATTTATATGCTTTAGCGCAACAGTTAGCGCATGTAAAGGCACCTATATTCAGTGTGCACACGGAACAAACGCAGGCATTGGCGATTGATTGGAAAATGCTGAAGCTCGATGCTGTCGATGGCGCTATGTCAGGTAATAAGTTGTTTAAATTATTGCCTTTTTTGGTAGCGGCTAGGCAGCAGGGGAAAAGCCGGCTTGTCAGCTTTGGTGGCGCCTACTCCAATCACTTATATGCCCTAGCCGCAGCAGGGCAGTATTTTGGTTTTCAAATCACGGCGGTTGTGCGTGGTTATGCCGAGCAAAAAGAAACAGCCACTTTAGCGGATTTACGCAGGATGGGTGTGCAAATCCACTTTGTGGATAAAGCCGAATACGCGAAACGTTACGATGCAGATTACCAAGCGCAACTTGCAAAGCGTTATCCGGATGCCTTTATAATCAATGAAGGAGGCGCTGGCGATTACGGTATTGAAGGCGCTAAAGTAATTGCCCAAGTGGTGGCTAATAGCGTAGAGACGATGCCGGATAATATTATTTTAGCCGCCGGCACAGGAACGAGCTTTTTTGGTCTTTTACAAAACCCGATTATTCCTGAAAGCACCACTATTACCGCTATTGCAGCGCTAAACAATAGTGCTCAGCTTGAGCAGCTAGCTAAAAGAGCTCAACATAAGAACTACCGCATTATCGATGGCTTTCAATGCGGTGGCTTTGCTAAGCTCAACGTAGCCCTTGCCAAATATATGGTGAACTTTGAGCATCAACAACAAATTTTATTGGACCCTGTTTATACGGCAAAAATGTGCTTTGCGATTGATAGCATGATAAACAGTGGGGATATTCCCAGTGGCAGTTCTGTACTTTGTATACACACCGGCGGCTTGCAGGGCAGGCGGGGTTTAGAAGTCAAAGTGCGTGCCTTAGCTGCACAAACGAGTTAATTGAGTACTATGCAAGAATCAACGATAAGTAAAAGTCTACTGCGCTCCTTTGTACCTTTATCCGGCTTAAGTGATCAACAATTGGATTTATTATTATCCCAATCTGAAAAAGTGCATTTTTTTCAGGGCCAATCCTTGTTGCGTGAAGGTGATGACAAAGCGCAGCATATATACCTGATTCACGGAACGGTGCGTGAAGTATACAGCGATACGGAACGCTTAATCGAAGCCGGCAGTGATGTGGCTGTTTGGCCTTTAGCGCATCACTTCCCGCGACAGTTCACCGTGGTGGCCGAGTCGGATTGCAGCGTGCTTAAAGTGAATTCTGACTTATTAGAAAAGCTACTTTGCTGGAGCCAAGTTGCACGTTGCTTACTCGCCGATATTGCGGTTAACGAAGCATATAACGATGACTATTCGTGGATTCGTAAACTGCTGGAGTCACAGCTTTTTTATAAAGTCCCGCCGATGAATATTCGGAAAATTCTCAGTCGTTTTACCGAGCAACAGGTTAACGCTGGTGATGTTATTATTCAGCAAGGTGAAGAAGGTAGTTGTTGTTACTTAATAAAATCAGGGGCGGTAGAAGTTTCCAAAGATGGTGAAGTCATCGCGCAGCTAGAATTAGGTGATGTTTTTGGTGAGGATGCATTAGTCAGTAATAAACCGCGTAATGCTACGGTCAGTGTATTAGAGAGTGGTACATTATTGGTGCTGGAGAAAAAAGATTTTTTCCAACTGCTGATTCAGCCACCGGTAACTATGGTTGCTGTTAGCAGTGTTGCTGGTTTTATTGATAGCGGTGCGCAATTACTCGATGTGCGGACAGAGGAAGAGTTCGAACTAGGCCATCATCAGCAAGCAATGAATCTGCCCGTGAATTTAAGCTGGTTAAAGTCCAGCTTACTGGATAAAAATACGATTTATATTACCTACTCTGTCAGTGAGGAGCGTGCTAAAGCAGCAGCGTATTTATTAACCGAGAAAGGTTTTCAAGCCTATGCTTTGCAATCGGGTTTGAATGCGCTGCCTAAAGAGGTAGCTGACGCTTTTACTCAAGCGGTGGTAAACTAGGGCAATTAGTCGCCTATCACATCAACTGCTAGTATATAGCATTCGTCTTTTCTACAGAGCCTCGCTTTATGGCAGAAATACAATTTAAAAATATTGGTTTAATCGGCCGTATTGGTAGTGAGCAAATATTAGAATCACTTATAGCGCTGATGGGCTTTTTACAAAAACATGATCGCACGATTGTGCTTGAAGAAGAAATAGCCAAGATTTTACCGAACCACGGCTTACAAACCAGCCACCGCCGATTGATCGGTGAGGTCTGTGATCTGGTTATTGTTGTCGGCGGTGATGGCTCTATGCTCACTGTAGCAAGAGATCTAGCCCGCTATGATGTCTCGGTAATCGGGCTTAATCGTGGTGGTTTAGGGTTTCTAACCGATGTGCCACCGGTGGGATTTGAGCCTATTCTAGCGGATGTATTAAAAGGAAAGTACACGGTAGAAAAACGTTTTCTATTGGATGCAGAAGTGAAGCGTGATGGTGAACCCATCGCATTAGGTAGTGCCTTTAATGATGTCGTGGTTAGCTCCGGTGAAACTGCGCGAATGATAGAGTTTGAAACCTATATTGAAGGCCAGTTTGTTTATTCGCAACGCTCCGATGGCATTATTATTTCTACGCCAACAGGTTCTACCGCCTATGCGCTATCGGCGGGCGGGCCGATTATGCATCCTAAGTTGGATGCCTTGGTATTAGTGCCTATGTTTCCGCATTCTTTAAGCAGTCGACCGATTGTGGTTGAAGGTAATAGCGAAATTAAAATCATTGTTGCCAGTGATAACCTTATTCATCCGGTGATTACTTGTGATGGGCATTACAGTATCAAAGCCCACGCCGGTGATAGTATTTATATCCGCAAAAAGCCCCATAAGCTGAAGATGATTCATCCTTTAGATCATAATTTTTATGCAGCATGCCGTGATAAATTGGGTTGGGGTAATAAGTTAACACGATAAAATGAGCATGATAGAAAGGCGACACTTTGATGGCTACGATATTATCGGTGATATACATGGCTGTGCCACAGCATTAAAACAGCTGCTGCATAAGCTTGGTTATCGAGAGAGTGGGCAGGGCTTTGTTTATCACGATAGAAACCGGCCAAGACAAGCGATTTTTGTCGGTGATTTAATTGATAGAGGCAGTGAGGTTGTAGAAACGCTGCATATTGTCAAAACCATGTGGGATCAGGGTAATGCCCAAGTGGTAATGGGTAATCATGAATTATCCGCTATTGCTTGGCACACACCGTATCAGCAAGGTTTTATCCGGCCACGGGATGAACGTGGCTACCGCCAACTGCAAGCGACTTTGGAGCAATTCCAACAGCAACCGCATCGATTAATTGAATATGTCGAGTGGTTTCGCGAGTTACCGTTATTTTTGGAATTGGATAATTTCCGTGTTGTGCATGCGTGCTGGGATCATGGGCTGATCAAGCAATATCAGCAGCAGTATAGTAGTCGTCTATTGGTTGATGAAATTTTATATGGGGTAGTAGAAAAGCAAAGCTTTGCTGCGCGCTTTTTAGAGCGGACAACGCGCGGTATCAGTTTGCCACTGCCTGATGGTTATCAGATGTTGAATAACGCTGGGTTTCCTCGTCACCGATTTCGGGTTAAGTTTTGGTGTGATATGGCTGATACCTATGAGGATTTAGTTTTTCAGCCCGACCCCATACCGCTTGAGGTTGCGCAGCAGCCAGTCTCAGCGGCAGATAGGGAACAGTTACTGTTTTACTCCAATAAAGAAAAGCCTTTATTTGTTGGCCATTACTGGCTAGAAGGGATGCCTAATACGTTAAAGGATAATATTGCCTGTTTAGACTATTCTGCGGTGAACGGCAATTTGCTGGTCGCCTATCGCATACAGCATAACGATAGCGCTTTATTGCAAACACGTTTTGTTGCTGTTGATTGTAAGGACATGATATGAACACCTGGCAAGCCATGGCTTTTGAGCAAGAGCCGGATAACTTAGCAGCATTTTCGCATTACTTGCGCCGTTTAGGCTTTCCACACCGGGTTAGCGAAAGTAATGGGCAGCTGGTTTTATGGGTGTTTGATGAAAGCCATATTGAGTGGGTAAAAGAGCAGTACGCTTTATATGAACAAGGCGTGTATGCGGATGTTCCAGCAAAGCCTCGTCAGACTATGGCAATTTCTGCATTGATCATTCAATCACCTTTAAGTTATAGCTTAATTGCCCTGTCGGTTATTGGTTTTTTCTTGGTTTTGGCCAATCAAATTCAGTGGGTGTCACTACTGAGCTTTCAAGGCTTTAGTGTGCAGGCCAATACCATCGTGATGGATACACATCAACAGTGGCTGGCACGCATGGGTCAAGGCGAGTGGTGGCGTTTGTTTACGCCGATGTTCTTGCACTTTAGCTGGCTACATTTGGGTTTTAATATCACATTGCTCGGTTTTTTTGCTATCCAATTAGAACGTCACAAAGGGGCTTTTTGGCTGTTAAGCCATATTCTTTTATTTAGCTTGGTGGCTAACTGTGCGCAATACTTAAGCTCAACACAATTGTTTGGCGGTATGTCGGGTGTTGTTTATGGTTTGATTGCCTATTGTGCGGTGATCAATTGGCGAGCCGGTTTTTCCGTGTATAACTGCCCTAGAGGCTTATTCTATATCTCGCTGCTGATGATTGTTTTAGGCTTTTTCCAAGTGTTTGCTTTCTTTGGTGTACACATAGCGAACTGGGCACATGTAGGCGGCTTCGTTACAGCATGGTTAATCGCGTTGTTCAGTAAATTGCCTGAAAAGCCTGAAAACGACCATTTTTCGGGCTTTACAGGCTGATAAAGCCCTTGCGAGGCAACAAAAATGAACGGCTGTCAAGAGTTGACGATTGTGTCAGAAATGGCCAGTATTGCACCTGTCTTAAAATTTTTAGAAAAAAACAATAACAAATCGCATACCTTTTAGGCATTATTTTTGATTAGGTATGGGTCGTTACTATCAAGCGTTGAGATAACACTATGAAAAAATATACTGCATTTTTATTGTCCGTGCTTTTGGTTGCTTGTTCGATGGGCGAGCAAGAAGGCGATGCTAAAGCTGGAGGCGGTATGCCACCTGCAGCTGTGACCCTGACAAAACCGGAAGTGGGGAATATGGTTGAGAGCTTAACGATTGCGGGTACATTAAACGCAAACAAATCCGCTTTAATCAGTTCTGAGATGGCGGGCATTATTCGCGATGTTGGTGTTGCTGATGGACAAAAAGTAAAACAGGGCGACTTATTGTTCGCTATTAATCATGACACCCAAACGGCCGAAGTAAAACGTGCAGAGGCCAATGTGCACTTGCGTCAACAAGAACAAAAGCGTATGCAGTCCTTGTTTAAGCGTAATAGCGTCAGCCAATACGATGTTGATAAAGCAAATGCCGAGCTATTAATGAGCGAGGCTGATCTGGAGTATGCGAAAGCAGAGTTAAGAAAAGCAATCGTAACAGCACCGTTTGATGGCACTGTAGGTATTCGTCAGGTGAATAAAGGCGCCTATGTACAAGCCGGTACGCCTTTGATAGAAATTGTTGAGCTCAATCCTTTGTACTTGGATTTTGCTGCACCTGAAACGGTTTTATCGGTGATGGCTGTAGGTGACATTGTTAATGTCATTATCCCTGCGATTAGACAAATGGCTATCACAGCAACAATTACGGCCATTGAACCATCGGTTGACGCGCTAACACGCAGTATTAAAATTCGTGCTAGCGTCAATAATGATCAGGGTATATTGCGTCCAGGTGTTTTTGCGCGTGTGTCCTTACCGGTAAGCACCACAGAGAATATTATGTGGTTGCCTGAAGCCGCCTTATTTTATCAGGATGATAAGCGATTCGTGATGCTCAACGATGCAGGCAAGTCGTTGCGAAGAGAAGTGAAAATTGCCGGCTTTAAAGAAGGTAAAGTAGCCATTACCTCTGGTGTTACAGCTGAGGATGATGTTGTCGTTGCGGGCCATCACAAATTACCGTTTGATGGTATGCCGCTGCTGCCTGTCAATCCGGCAGATGAGCCAGAAGATGATGCGCAAAACACCCAAACAGAATCGCCATAATAAATAGAGGTTTATATGAAATCATTAGCCATATTTATTGAGCGCCCGGTTTTTGCCACGGTACTGAACATCTTGATCGTTCTTATCGGTTTAGTGGCGCTAACCAAGTTAACCGTTCGCGAGTATCCCAATATTGATGTGCCTGTGGTCAGTGTTACCACAAGCTATAAAGGTGCATCGGCTTATATTATGGAGTCGCAAGTCACCGATGTGCTAGAGGAGTCTTTGTCCGGTATTGATGGTGTTGATTTTATCGAATCAAAAAGCCGCATGGGCCAAAGCCAAATCTCTGTCCACTTTCTCTTGAATCGCGATGCTGATGCTGCAGCCTCCGATGTGCGTGACCGCGTGTCGCGCGTTCGTAGCTTACTACCGGATGAAATCAAAGAGCCGGTCATTGCCAAAGTTGAGGCCGATGCTACGCCATTTATGTATCTGGCTTTAAGCTCTACGATTAGGGCAAATACTGAAGTGTATGATTATGCGGACCTATACATTAAAGATGCCTTACAGACTATTCCTGGCATTGCTGAGATCCGTTTATTAGGGGCACGTAAGCGTGCTATGCGTGTCTGGCTAAATAAAGATCGAATGGCTGCTTACAGCGTAACGCCTGCCGATGTTATCAGTGCTATCCGTGCACAAAACCTCGAGTTACCCGCCGGTTTAATCGAAGGTGCGGATAGAGAGTTCAGCGTAAATCCGCGTTCTGATTTGTACTCTGAAGAAGATTTTCGAAGTATTGTTGTTCGCGTGGAAAATAATTACCAAGTGCGTTTGTCCGATGTTGCCGATGTGCAATTAGGGGTTGAGGATGAGCGCGTTTTTGTACGCTATAACGGCAAAACGGCTGTGGGCATTGGTGTGGTTAAACAAGCCACGGCTAACCCCATTGATGTTGCCCGTGAAGTGCACGAACGAATAGCGCGTCTAATGGTTGATATGCCAGAGGATATGGATTTGTCCGTAGCGCATGATGCTAGCGTATTTGTTGAAGAGTCGATTAAATCCGTATGGGCAACACTAGCGATTGCATTCGTATTGGTGCTATTTATCATCTTTTTATTCTTGCAGTCGGGTCGTGCAACGTTCGTACCGATGTCAGCGATTCCCGTTTCTTTGATTGGCGCTTTCGCCATTATGTGGATGCTGGGCTTTAGTATTAACTTGCTGACTTTACTCGCTTTGGTTCTGGCCATTGGTATTGTGGTCGATGATGCCATTGTTATGCTAGAAAACATCTACCGCCACTTGGAGATGGGTAAATCCCCCAAGCAGGCAGCGCTTGATGGTTCCAAGGAAATAGGCTTTGCCATTGTTGCTATGACGCTGACATTGGCCGCGGTATTTGCACCTGTGGCCTTCTCAGAGGGGCAAACTGGTAAGTTATTTATTGAGTTTGCCTTAACCTTAACCGGTGCGGTGCTTATCTCGGGTTTTGTTGCATTAACCTTATCGCCCATGCTGTGTGCGAAATTCTTAACGCAACAAACCAGTGAAACCAAAAAGTCCAGTAGTTTCTTTTTGTTCAACTGGTTTGAAAAAGCCTTGGAAGGCAGCCGTAATGTCTATATTAAAGCCTTAGATTGGTTGCTAAAAAACCGTTGGTTTGGTTGGTCATTATTACTCGTTTGTTTATTAGGCTGCATTAGTTTGGTGCCGAACAACTTTATTCCTAGAAGTGTTATTACGCCGCTGGCGGATGAATTAGCACCTTTAGAAGATCGCAGTTATTTCTTTACTATCGCAATGGCGCCTGAAGGTTCTACGCCGGAGTTTGTGAGTCGTGCGCAACGTGGTAAAGAAGCGGTTTATGAAACCATGGATGAGGTGCGTGGTTATTTCGTCGTAGCCGGTTGGCCGGATTCCACACAAGGTATTTCTTTTGTGCAGTTAACGCCACATAACGAACGTAGTATTAACTCAGAAGAAACCGCATTTAAGGCGATGGGCGGCTTCTTTATGATTCCTGAAATCTTTGCCTTTGCTATGCCACCGCAATCTTTAGGTTCGGGTTCAGGCACGCCAATATCAATCATGCTGCAAACTACCAAAGATTATAAAGAGCTGCTACGTGTAGGTAATGATCTGGTTGCTAGCATGAATACCAACCCAGGCCTTAACCAAATCCGCTTAGATTTGCAGTTAAACAAGCCTGAGTTGCGTATTGAAATTGAGCGTCAAAAAGCGGCTGACTTAGGTATTAGTGTGGGTGATATTTCGCAAGCACTAGAAACCTTACTAGGTAGTCGTGAAGTGACACGTTTCAAACGTGGTAATAAGCAGTACGAAGTAGTGCTGCAGATGGAAGAGTCGCAGCGTAGCGTACCGCAAGATATCAAAGATATTTATTTGCGCTCTAAAGCTGGTGATATGGTGGCCTTGGATAACTTAGTTAGCATAGAGCAGACCACCACAGCCAGTGCCTTGCCGCATTTTGATAAATACCGTGCAGCACAAATTACTGCAGGTATTAGCCCTGGGTACAATATGGGTGAAGCCATTCAGTTTATTCAGCAAGAGCTGGATAAAATTAGCCCAGAAACGCAGTTGGACTTTAAAGAAACAACCCGTGAATATATCCAGTCGGGCAATACCTTGGTATTTGCTATGTTATTGGCTTTATTATTCATCTTCTTGGTGATGGCCGCACAGTTTGAAAGCTTTGTGGATCCTTTAATTATTCTGACATCGGTGTTACCAGCGTTTATCGGGGCATTATTGGCCTTGAAGTTTAGTGGAGGTACGCTGAATATTTACAGTAAAATCGGCCTGATTACCTTGGTAGGTTTAATTACCAAACACGGTATTTTGATTGTAGAGTTTGCTAACCAAGCGATGGCAGACGGTAAGAGCAAGCTAGAAGCGATCACAACAGCCGTAGCGACGCGTTATCGTCCTATTTGGATGACAGCCGCAGCTACCGTCTTAGGCGCTTTGCCGCTGGCTTTAGCAACAGGTTCGGGTGCCGAATCGCATCATCAGATTGGTTGGGTTATTGTAGGCGGTTTATCGGTAGGTACTATTTTGGTTTTGGTTATCGTGCCAACCGTTTTCATGACCATATCACGCCGCAAAAGCGGCGTAGCGAGTGTATAAAATGAGTGAGTTTGAAAAGTTGGTCAGTCAGTTAACGCCGGAGGTTTACCGCAGCCTAAGAACGGCAGTAGAGTTGGGTAAATGGCCTGACGGTAGGGTATTGACCGAGCAACAACGTGAAACCTCGATGCAGGCAGTGCTGACCTATGAAGTAAAAAACAACCTGCCTGAAGAACAACGCACAGGCTATATGGAAGGCGGTGGCTTTACTTGTGGAAGTAGCAATAAAGCTGCCAGCACGAATAATAGCCCAGCCAAAGCTGATCTTGCTTACCGTGTAGGTAAATAACGTGGCAGAAATATTACTCGGTTCGGGCAATATCCGTAAAATGCGTACGCAGCTTGAGGGAAAACAGGTTGCGTATAGTTTGCCTATAGGTGGAAGCCTTGTGCCCTTGAACAGTTTGATCGGTCAGACATTAGGTATCAATTATCACGGCCATATCAACTGTGTGCACTGCGATCGTAAGATCAATAAAAGTTATAATCAAGGCTATTGTTTTCCTTGTTTTCGGGCATTAGCAGAATGTGATAGTTGTATTATGAGCCCTGAAAAATGCCATTTTCAGCAGGGTACTTGCCGCGATGAAGCCTGGGGTGAGGCCAACTGTTTTCTGGATCATATTGTTTATTTAGCTAATTCTTCGGGCTTAAAGGTAGGTATTACCCGCCATACACAAGTGCCTACACGCTGGATAGATCAAGGTGCGGTGCAGGCTATTCCGCTGCTGCGTACGCGCAGTCGTTACTTGTCGGGCTTAGTTGAAGTGGTGTTAAAAGCCCATGCTGCCGATAGGACTTCTTGGCAAACGATGCTGAAAAACCACGTGGATAGCCTATCCATGGTCGAAGAGCGCGAAAAAATACTGGCCTTGGTTCGCGATGATATCCACGCATTGCAGCAAGAGCATGGTATTCAATCCATTCAGTACGTCGATAGTGAAGAGGTCACCGAGATTGAGTTTCCGGTCACAGCGTATCCTACCAAAGTGAAGTCCTTTAATTTGGATAAAGAGCCCAGTTTGCAAGGTAAATTGATGGGTATTAAAGGGCAGTATTTAATCTTTGATACTGGGGTTATCAATATGCGTAAATACACCGGCTATTCGTTAGAGTTACAGCAGCTAAGCTAATTTACTTAGTTGCTGGCTTAATAAGCTGACGGCGTTTTCGACTTTGTAAATGCGTGATCCCATGGTAAATGCCTGTACACCTTGCTGCTGCATACGCTCCACTTCATAGTCACTAAAACCACCTTCTGGGCCTATCACTAATAAGCGTGGCTGCGTGCTAGCAGCAGGCGCTGCTTGCTCAGCATAAGGGTGGGCGATAAAGGCATCGCGATGTGCTATTAAAGTCGGTAGAGCGTCTTCAACAAAGGGCTTAAACCGAGGGTGTAAGTGTACGGCTGGTAGGACGGTGTCTTTTGCTTGGCTAAGGCCTTGCCTTAAACGCTGCTCTATGGCGTCGGCTTGCAGGCTAGGTGTTTGCCAATAACTTTTCTCTACTTTATTGCTGTTAATCAGATGCAGCTCTTTAATGCCAAATTCAGCAATATTCTGCAAAATACGTTTTAGCATTTGTGGCCTAGGCAGTGCTAACACTAAAGCTAACGGTAAAGCGGCGGGCGGTGGCTGGATTAAATCGATCTGTAGAATTAACTGTTTAGCGTCAATGGCAATAATTTGCGCTGTGCCCATATTGCCATTGATTTTACCGACTTGTAGCGTATCGCCCACAGTGCTCTTTAAAATCTTTCGCACATGCTCTAGCCGTTCACCATCAATGCTGACAGTGTTCGCGCTAGTAAAATCGGTATCGTCGACTAACAGTAGGTTCAGATCTCACCCCATAAATCGTATTCATCAGAGTGGGTAATCGTTACCTCAACAATATCGCCAGGTGCTACATCGAACTCATCATTGAGATAAACTAGACCGTCGATTTCCGGTGCATCGGCCATCGAACGACCAATAGCGCCATCTTCATCCACGTCGTCAATAATCACTGCTTGTTTAGTGCCAACTTTAGCGGCTAAGCGTGCAGTAGAAATCTTCTGCTGTTTGGCCATAAAGCGGTCGTAGCGTTCTTGCTTGATCGCATCAGGTACTAAGCCGGGGATATCGTTAGCCGCAGCACCTTCAACTGGCGAATACTGGAAGCAGCCCACACGATCGAGTTGTGCTTCATCTAAAAAGTTTAAGAGATGCTCAAAATCTTCTTCGGTTTCACCGGGGTGGCCAACAATAAAAGTCGAGCGAATGGTTAAATCAGGGCATATTTCACGCCATTTTTTGATGCGCTCTAAATTGTTTTCCGAGGAGGCAGGGCGCTTCATCAGTTTTAATAGCCGTGGGCTTGAATGCTGAAAAGGAATATCCAAATACGGCAAAATCAAACCTTCAGCCATCATAGGGATAATATGATCGACATGCGGATAAGGGTATACATAATGCAAACGCACCCAAATACCTAGCTCGCCTAAGGCTTTGCACAAAGCATCCATTTTGGTTTTTAGCGGTTTGCCTTGCCAAAAGCCCATGCGGTATTTTAAATCGACACCATAGGCGCTGGTATCTTGTGACACAATTAATAGCTCGCGTACGCCAGCATCGGCTAGGCGTTGGGCCTCATCGAGAACTTCACCAATGGGACGGCTGACTAAATCGCCACGCAAGGATGGAATAATGCAAAAGCTGCAACGGTGGTTACAACCTTCTGAAATTTTTAAGTAAGCATAGTGACGTGGCGTCAGCTTAATGCCTTGTGGCGGTACAGGCACAAGATCAATAAACGGATTGTGTTCTTTGTTGCTAGGTACGTATTGATGCACAGCACCGACCACTTCTTCATAGGCTTGTGGGCCGGTAACGCTAAGCACCTTGGGGTGAGTTTTTTTGATAAGCTCGGCATCTTTACCTAAGCAGCCGGTTACAATTACACGGCCGTTTTCACTCAAAGCCTCGCCGATAGCGTCTAAAGATTCTTGCTTGGCGCTATCAATAAAACCGCATGTGTTTACCACTACAACATCGGCTTCGTCGTATTGTGCCACAATATCGTAACCGTCTTGACGTAACTGCGTAAGAATACGTTCGGAGTCAACTAAGGCTTTAGGGCAGCCTAGGGAGACAAAACCAACTTTAGGTGTTTTGCTCATTATTTGTCCAATAGGAAAAAGATGCAAATTCTACTTAAAATGCCGCTTTATCGGAAGTGACTTCTACGACATCTGGAAAATAATTGTATAGGAGCTACCGGCTAAATGTGCTATGATGCGCAAAATTTGTACTAAATAACTTCTATGTTGACGATGTATATGCAATGTAATGTGCTGTATTTTTTAGTGTTCTTACTCTTCTCTTCAACTGCCTACGCGCAGGATCCAGAAAAAAACAAAATTAACTCAAAAAAAGCAGCGGTTACCTTTAGCGCAAACTATAAAAATTTAAGCGTTGATCGCGCCTATCAGTTGCAAAAAGCTTATGTTAGAAACCGCGCTAGCCATGGTATTACCATGGTGGGTTTTAAAACCGAGTTAAATGCTGCCGCTAGCCAAGAAAAGTACCAAGTGAGTAGTCCTGTTACAGGGGTATTGATAAAGCCTGTTTTGCAGGGTGAGTCGATTGTTTTACAGTATAGCGATGCTAAGCAGTTAGAAGTGAAACAGGTTATTGCTTTTAAAGCGAACAAACCCATTATCAAGCCAGTAGCTGATATTGAGCGCTTAAAATCCTATTTTTTACAGGCGGCCCCCGCGGTTGAGTTACCTGACTTTAATTTTGTGAAAGACGACTATAATGGCTTAGATATTATTGCCAATAACGCCATGGCTAATCAGCTTATTCTAGGGCAGTGGTTCGATACGACGCGTGATATGGATAAAATTAGCCACAGCTTATTGTGTAATGATAAAGAGTTGGCACGTTCTGATGAAAGCCATATCGTCGATGGCCAGTGGCAAACGCTGTTCTGGATGGTGAATCATCTGATTGAACAAGGCTATAGAATACAGAAAGGACAGGTATTATTAACCGGTGCCTTAGATGGTATGTTTACCGCAGAAGTCTGTGATTATATTGCTGACTTTGCTGACTTAGGTCAGATTCATTTTTCCATTCAATAAACAGATTTTTGCTATGTCGCAAGATTTGGCGCAACAGCTAACAGACAGCCATCGTGATTTACAGCGTTGGTTTTTATTCTACCAAGAATGCCTTTTATTAGGTCAAGACAGCTTTGCGCAACAATGCTTCTCTGCTTTTTCTCACTATTTAACCGCCCATATCCAGTTCGAAGATAGCGCCTTATTTCCTTTTGTGCAGCAGCATGCCATTGCAACCCAGTGGCCTATGCTGGTGTATACCAAGGAGCATGAAAAAATTCTCGCCTTGCTCGAAAAAAATAGCGTGTTATTGGACGATTATACTCGCATGCATGGCCGTGAAAAGCGTCTTGCTTTATTGGAGCTATTGAGTACGCAGCGTAGCTTTATTCATATGATGGAACACCATGAACAACGCGAAGAACAAGATATGTTCATCTTGCTAACGGCTTTGGATACAGCAGATATAAGCAAACAATGGCAAGCAATGGAGCTTGCTCTTAAGCAGCAATACCAAGCCTTTGACAGAAAAATCGACAGCTATTTGCGGCATACACTTTAAGCATTTTCAATCAGCATAATTGCACCACGTACTTTTCTACTTAATGCGATCTCACATTGAAAGCCCTCGGCAAAGTAATGTTCAGCGCATTCATCTAATAAAGCTAAAAACGGTGGTCGCATCGGATCGGCATAGACAATGCTGCTAACACCTGCTTGTAAAGCACGGTCAATTAACTGGCTGTGCACCTCGGTTAAGTCATCCCAGAAGCAAACATCCGCTGCAATTAATACGTCAATGTTCTTGAAACTATCAACGGTTAGCTCTTCAAAACGTTGAATGGCTGTGTTCGGCTGGTCGCATGCGTTTATTTCAGCGTGTAGCTGTAGATAAGGAAAAACATTGGCATCAGCATCAATGGCGGTAACGGTGCAGTCGAAGTGTTTATTTAAATACAAGCCGGCAAGACCCCAGCCACAGCCAATTTCCATAACGCGCGTGTTTTTATCCAAAGGGTTTTTGCTGAAGTAATCCATCAGTAAATAGCTAGACGACCAGAGCTTATTGCCGTGTATTTTGCTTGGGTATTGTCTGCGCAGCTGGCGTATTTTAGGGTGTGAACTATTGAGGACGTCAATAGAAAAGGCGTCTTTTGCTGTTATGGTCATATGCCGATCGACAAATAAAAAGAATAAAAAAGGGACAGCAATACGCTGCCCTTAGTGGTGCTTTTGGTAAAGCGGTGCTTACTTTGTTCTTGTGCTGTAGGAATCCATAACCGCTTTAATGGCTTTATCGACAGAGTTAGTTTTTTTGAACTCATCACGGGCTATGCGCATATATTCTTTGGCATCGGTAAAGTGCTCTTTAGAATCTTCATAGGCTTTTCTGCTGATTTGATCGACTTTTTCAGCGGCAGCTTTTCTTGCCGCATCAGCTTTCTGTCGAAAATCGGCAGAATCTTGTTTCATTTTAGCAATATCGTTATTAGCCTGTTCAATAGCATTGTCGATAGCGGCTTTGGTTTCGTTAATGATTTCTGTAATACGGTCTTCGCGCGACATAGATTATATCCTTGGTTAGCGGGTGGGCAGATAAGAAAATTCTTATCCCATAATATACTTAGAGTGTAGCCTTTTTTTCAGAAAAAATAACGTCTTTTTATAAAACCGCTTGCGCCATATTCCGGCAGCAGGTTTTATCTGATTGGCATAGGAAAGCGCATCCACTATACTGTACGAAATCACAGTGCAGTACATGTTTTGTTGAATCTTGATTCCCGTAAAATTATCCATATCGATTGCGACTGCTTTTTTGCTGCTGTCGAGTTACGTGATAATCCGCAATGGCGGGGCTTGCCTTTAGCTGTGGGCGGTAGGGCGGCATCGCGCGGTGTTTTATCCACCTGTAATTATGAGGCGCGAGAGTTTGGACTACATTCTGCCATGCCCACCGCGGAGGCTTTGCGCCTATGCCCACAATTAGTCCTAGTGCCGCATCGTTTTGCCGCTTACAAAGAAGCATCACAGCAAATACTGCATATTCTACGTGAATATACCGACGCGGTAGAGCCTCTCTCTTTAGATGAGGCATTTTTAGATGTAAGCGATAGTGATAATGCCAGTTTATTGGCTCAAACTATTCGTCAGCAAATTGCTAAGCAAGTAGGCATTACTGCCTCTGCTGGCGTTTCTATCAATAAATTTTTGGCGAAGGTGGCCAGTGATATACGCAAACCCAATGGCCAGTTTGTTATCGCCCCTGCGCGAGTGGCAGAATTTTTACACGATTTGCCGGTGCAACGCATACCCGGTGTAGGCAAAGCCAGTATGCTGAAGATGCAGCAATTGCAAATCGTTAGTTGTGCAGATCTTCAGCAAGTGCCATTGCATCAATTGATTAACCATTTTGGTGTGTTTGGAAAGCGCTTGTATGGCTACGCACGTGGTATTGATTACCGTCCAGTACGCACCGATAGGGTGCGTAAATCGTTAAGCGTTGAACATACCTTTGCTGAAAACTTACAAAATCCAGAACAATGTGAAGAGGCGGTACGGTCGCTTGCTGAGCAGTTGCAACAACGTTGGCAGCCGCTAAAAAAAGACTACAGCATTAATAAGGTATTTTTGAAGATTCGTTTTGCTGATTTTTCATTAATGAGTATGGAGAACAAAGCCACGGGTTTTAACGAGCCGATGTTGCAGCAGTTATTACAGCAATTGATGCAGAGAAAAACAATGCAGGTGCGTTTATTAGGTGTGGGTGTGGGTTTGCAGGAAAGAAAAGAAGAGCAGTTAGATTTGTTTGATCATCATAGCCACCATTGAACTAGTGGCTATGATGTTTCAACAGGCTAATTAGCCGAGTAGGTGCTGTACTGCATCACGCTCTTCAATCAGTTCCGTTTCGGTGGCTTTCATACGCTGCTGACTAAACTCGCCAATGGTTAAGTCTTGCACGATTTCCCAGTCGCCATTTTTACAGCGGCAAGGGAAGGAGTAAATCAGGCCTTTTTCTATACCGTAAGAACCGTCGGAATACACAGCCATGGATACCCAATCATTGCCACCTGTGCCTAAGGCCCATGTACGCATATGATCGATTGCAGCATTGGCCGCAGAGGCTGCAGAAGATGCGCCACGTGCTTTAATAATCGCTGCGCCGCGTTGTTGTACGGTGGGGATATAATCGTTCTCATACCAGGCCTGATCAATCAAATCGATAGCCGCTTTACCGCCGACTTTGGCATTGAATAAGTCAGGGTATTGGGTGGCTGAGTGATTGCCCCAAATGGTCATTTGCTGCACATCATTAACAGTTTTATCCAGTTTTTGGGCTAACTGTGTAATGCCGCGATTATGGTCTAAACGGGTCATTGCAGTAAAATTGCGTGGATCAATGCTAGGCGCATTACGCTGCGTGATTAAAGCATTGGTATTGGCGGGGTTACCAACAACTAATACCTTGATGTTTTTACTCGCATGCTGATCAATCGCCTTGCCTTGCACAGAGAAAATAGCAGCATTAGCTTCTAATAAATCTTTACGCTCCATGCCAGGGCCGCGTGGACGAGCACCAACCAATAAAGCATAGTCTGTATCTTTAAAAGCAATATTCGGGTCATCGGTGCAAACAATGCCCTGCAATAATGGGAATGCACAGTCGTCTAGCTCCATAGCTACGCCTTTTAGCGCTTCCATCGCTGGAGTAATATCTAGTAGCTGCAAAATAACGGGTTGATCGTTACCTAACATAGCGCCAGATGCGATACGGAATAATAAGGCATAACAAATTTGGCCGGCAGCACCGGTTACAGTAACGCGTACAGCTTGTTTCATTGTATTTCCCCTTGCGGACTAAAGTGTCAATTAATCGGGCGATTACCCTAGGTAAGTTAGTGTACTCATTCTATTCTGCTAACTGCGCTTTTTCAAAGCTTGTTACTCGATAATCGTTAAAAGAAAGCTAGGGAGTGTAATAGGCTGCGAAATTGCAGGTGAATTATTGCATTAAGCGTGCAAATGCTTACTGCATAAGGAATAATAGATTACATATTCTTTATCTTTAACTTGACAAAGAAAGCTATAAAAGTTGTGCTATTAGCTAATTCGTTTTTAGTTCCAAATTAAGATTAATAAAAAGAGGATTTTACCATGAGAAAATTGCGTTCTGTTATTTTTGGCTTGGGAGCCGTACTAACGGTACCCGCTGCCTCGGCTGCAGGTTTTCAGCTCGGAGAGTTCAGCGCGGCCGCTCAAGGTAGAGCAAACGCAGGTGAAACAGCTATGACGGATACAGCTGCTTCGTTGGCGCGTAACTCAGCAGTCATGGGCAATTTTGAAGGCTCATCGATATCGATTGTTTACCACTACATCAACCCTGAAGTTGATGTGAAGGGGAAATTAAATAATGGCACTGACGCATCGAAAAAAGATATTGCACCTACCGCACATATTCCGGGCTTCTATTATATTCAAGGGATTGATGATAAATGGGCGGTGGGTTTATCGCTAAATAGCCATTTTGGTTTAGCAACAGATTATGGTAATAGTTATGGTGGCTCTGAGTTTGCCAATGAAACCTCGATAAAAACGTATTACTTAACGCCACACGTTTCTTTTAAGCCAATTGAAAGCTTAACTTTGGGTTTAGGTCTAAGTTATATTCACGGTGAGGGTAAAATTAAAAATACAGCACCAAATAACTTTCAGGCTCCTATTGAGGTCGGTGGCAATATAGTTCAGGTGCCAATAAGTCAAGGTAGTACGATTGTCGATGTGGAAGGTGATGGTGATGCATTCGGCTATACCGTAGGTTTATTGTGGAATGCGGACGAGAATACGCGTGTAGGCTTCAGTTATCGCTCGCGTGTCGACTTAAAGCTTAAAGGTGATGTGACAAAGCTTGGTACAGCTAAACAGAAGGGCGAGTTAACCTTAAATCTACCCGAAGTGTATGAGTTAGGTGTGGCGCATGATTTAAACGATACATTTACTTTGATGGGCGGTTTGCAAAAAACCGGTTGGCATCGTTTTAAAGAACTAAAAGGCAAGAGCCATGGTCAAGTCGTATTCCAGAAAGATGAAAACTGGCGTGATGCCTACCGTATTTCAGCGGGTGCGGAGTGGCATGTTATTGAGATGCTAACCCTACGAGGCGGCATTGCCTATGATGAATCGCCGGTAGAAAACGATGATCGTAGCTTAAGTATTCCCGATGCGGCACGTAAATGGTTTACTTTAGGTGCTACGCTTGATTTAGGCAAAGGTGGTAGTATTGATGCTGCATTTGCTTATTTAAAGGGAAGTAAAGTTAGTGTTAATGAGACATCACTGGCAGAGTTTGATCCTAGCGGATTACACCCCTCCTCAACGGCTGACTATAATTTTAAAGGCGGCCTAAGCAAAACTGATGCCTTTATCTATAGTATCGGTTACAACATCAGCTTCTAATTTGTAGCTGACCAAGCAAAAAACCCGCTTTTGTAGCGGGTTTTTTTATGTCTACTGATTGTCTTTTGTTAGCGATAATACTTTTTTATCATCAACAAAAAAGTGCAGTTGCTGTAGCGTTTTTTCTGCTTGCATGGGCTGACTTAACAGCTTCAATAAAGCATCTTCTTGCGCCATTTCTGGGCCTTCACAGTATTTACGTGTGCTGGCTAATTGACCAAAACTTAAGGTTTGCTTCTCTAATTGATAGCTGCCCATAAAATTATTACAGCCGGCATAGCCGGAGACGCTATCGTTCTCAAAAACTATCCAAGGCACATGTTGTGTCAAAGCATTGGATTGTGCGATACCGCTAATAACCCACCGGCCTTGTAAGTCATCTGCAGTGATGGCCTGCGTTGTTGCTTGTTGGCCGCAAGCTGCTAATAGTAAAACACTGCTCGCCATTAAAAATGCTTTCATAATTAAATCCTTAGTTGCACAATGCTGCTAGCATAATGCATTTGGCCAGTGGCTTTTATAAAATGCACTAAAATTTAATATTGGCGAAGTAAATAGCGTAGGAAACCAAGGTGCAAGGGCAGATATTCCACTTTCCCGTACAAATCTACTATGAAGATACGGATCATTCCGGTGTGGTTTACCATGCCAATTTTTTAAAATATTTTGAGCGCGCCCGCGAGCATGTAATCGATAGTGATCGTTTAGCTAAACTCTGGCAAGAGCAGGGCTTAGGCTTTGCGGTGTACAAAGCAGCGCTGACTTTTCAAGATGGCGTGGAGTTTGCCGAAGTGTGTGATATTCGTACTCGTTTCTCTATCGACGGCAAATATAAAACCCTTTGGCATCAAGAGGTGTGGCGCCCCAATGCCAAGCGCGCAGCCGTTATTGGCGAGATCGAAATGGTCTGCATGGACAAAAACAAGCGTTTACAGCCCATTCCGCTTGAGGTGCTTAACACGCTAGTGAAGCACTAGCGTGTTGGGTATAAGGTTGGTTTAGCATCCTGTGTGCGGGTGGCTTGCTGCTTGAGTAATGCAGCAAAGTCTTGCCAGCTTTGCTTTTCTTCTGGGTTTTTAAAGACATTGGCATCCAGCTTATCTAGCCATAGGTGAAGCTCAGCATTGTCTAAAATCCGTTTTATATCGGCCAAAGAATAAATAGTTTTTTCTGGCCATGCCATTTTTGCCCATAGCAGCAAGGCTTGCCTGACTTGCTGTGCGTCTCGTGATCTACAGGCTTTCTCGAAGGCTTGCCATGCTAACTGAGCGCCATCAATGGAGGGGTAGTTAGTTTGTTTGGCCTTTCTTTGCTGCAGGAGTATGCCAAGCAGTATAGATGCGCATAAAACACTGATAAAGGTGGCTAATTGCCACCAGCGTAAAGAGGACTTGGCCGCAGCGCCATCAAGGCTTGTTATAGCTGTTATTTCGTTGTCTATGCTGCTTTGTATCTCTGCTGATTGAGTAGCGCCTACTGATGGCGTTTTGTCGGCTGCAGGCGCTGCTGCGCCGCCTTCAACGTGCAAAGTTATTGCCGCTAATACAGCTTCTTCGGGTTGTTGTGTTTTACTGTTCCACCAAGGTATGCGTATTTCTGGCAGTGTAATAGTACCAGGCTCGGTAAGTACCATGGCGTAGCTGTCGATGCGCGCGCCGATATTGCCCGATGCATTCGTCTGGTTCTCAAGCTGTGGTTGTTCATTATAGATACGCAGCTTGCTTTGTTTTTCTAAGGGAATATCCATCAGTTGCTCAGCTAATAAGCCTTTGGCTTCTTGACGTATGCGACGGGTAATGGAGTCGCCCACTTGCAATGCTTGTGGATCGGCAGACCAACTTTCTTGTAGGCTAAAATGCTCGGCAGCTAAACGCTGCTGGCTGCTAGCCGGTTGAATTTGCAGCGTGATGGCTTGGCTTTGTAAACGCTTTCTTTGTCCTTGGCGCGTCATCACATCCATACGTGTGCGAGGAATAATGGCGGCTATGGGCAAGGCGGGTATGAGGAGCTCACCACTTTGCTGTGGGAATATCGCGTAATTGATTTCGTAGGTATTGTAATTCTGCCCATTGATCAGGCGTGTGTATTCACTGTCATCCGCTTTTAAAATTCGTACATTGTCGAGGTTTAGCGACGGTATTTCTATATCGCTAAGCTGTACAGCGTAATTCACTCGGATACTTAACAAGATTTGTTCTTGCACCAGCGCTTGTTTTTTGTCGACTTCAACTTCAAGGAAGACGGGGTCGGTACTTAAACCACTGGGATTTTCTACGGTTTTTACTTGCAAACTTAAAGGCTGGGTTTTGTATTTCCCTACGCTAATAGCAGGAATGCTGACCACACCCGCCTGCTTGGGTATTAAGGTATATTGCCACTGGGTTTGAGCGCTGCGTTGCCCATTGATGTACTGTGTTTGGCTACTTTTATGTTGGCTAACAATGCTAAAGTTTTTTTCTAAAACGCTAATGTCAGGGCTGGAGCCACCAAACAGCTTTACCTCTTCAACGATAATACTGAGTGTAACTGTCTCATTGTCGTAAATGCTATGGCGGTCTAATGTTGCTCTGACTTGTGCCTGTGCAACAAGGCTAAACAAGCTCAAAATTAGCAATAAATACAGTCTTACCATATGTGCTCGCTCCCTTGATCGATATGTTGTTGGCGTTGACGATTTTGTTGATACTCATGGCGGAATTTGTTGCGCAATAGTTGGCCGGGATCGTCTGGCACACTACGTAGCCATTGTTCTAGTGCTTGTTGCTCCTCGCTGCTAAGCGGTTGGCTATCATCTTCGGCCATTGCTTGGGCATCTTGTTCATCAGCGGCTTGTTCATCTTCGTCAGTATCGGCTTGGCTTTGTTCTTGCTGCTCAGCATCGCCTTGGTCTTGCTCATCCGCTGCTTGCGCATTGTCGTCAGCCTCGTCACCGTCTTGGCTGTTCTCTTGCGACTCATTGCTGTCGCCATCGTCTTGCTGTTCAGCGTCTGATGACGAATCTTGCTGCTGATTAGCATCTTCATCATCGGACGATTGCTGATCTTGTTGCTCGTCTTTATCGTCGCCATCCTGCTGCTGTTCGTCTTGCTGCTTTTGTTGTTCTAATAGTTGTTCAACAAGGGCTTTATTGGCTTTGGCATCGTCAAAGTTTTCATCCAGTGCTAAAGCCTTTTTGTAGCTTTCTATGGCTTGCGGGTATTGGCCTAGTTGGGTATAAGCATTGCCTTGATTGTACAAACTGACGGCGTTATTTTCGTCGACTTGCTTTGTCGCCTTTTCAAAATTACCTGCACGGTAATGGCTGTAGGATTTCCACGCGGAATCGTCAAATTGTTCAGCAGCTTTGGCATAGTCTTCTTGTTCTAATGCAGCTTGCCCTTGTTGATTATTGTTTTGCCATAAGGATTGCCAGGATAGGGCATAGCTGGTTTCTGGCAATACCAATAGCATAACGACCAGTAACCAACCACGGCGAAAATTGAATAAAAATAGCAGTAATAGAGGTAAGACGAAATAATGGCCGCCATCCTTCCAGAGAGTTTTATACCGTTGTTCGCCCTCCGCTTGTTGAAGCTCGCCGCTGACTTCAATATAGGCCTGTATATCTTTATTGTCTAAGCGATTGTGTTGCACAGGAATACCGGCACTTTGGGCGATTTTTTGTATTGCCTGAGCATTCAATTTTGCCAGTACAGTATCGCCTCTGTCATTTTGTAAAAAGCCACTTTGCGGTAAAGGGATGGGCGCGCCATCGACGCTACCATAAGTAATAATGGCTAGCTGTTGTGGCTTGGTTAGCTGCTCTAGGGCTTGCTGAAAGGCCTTGGGCGATAACTCGTCACTAAGCAGCAGAATTTGCGCATCGGGGATATTTGCATTGTCTATCTGCTGCTGGGCTAGCGTCAAAGCCGCGCGTATATTGCTGCCAAAGCTTGGCATCATAGTCGGCTCTAATGCGGGTAATAGATTAATAATGGTGTTGTTATCATCGGTTAAGGGCACAACTAAGTGGGCGTCACCGGAATAAACAATCAGCGCCGTTAAGCCTTCTTTACGTTGTTGTAAAATATCTTCGATTTTACGTTTAGCACGAATCAAGCGCGAAGGGGATTCATCCTCAGCATACATCGAAAGGGACAGGTCCAATACGACAACTAAGGCTTGTTGTTGCTGGCTTATCGGTTGCTGGATTTTCTGCCAGCTTGGGCCTGCTGCTGCGATACAGGCAATTAACCAAAACAGTGGCACTAAAAATAGAAAGTAGGCTTTGCTGGTTTTACCGTTTTTTTGGCGTAATAAGTGAGGCAATAAGTTTTTATCAATCACCTTAAGCCACGATTGTTCGCTGACCACTTGTTGCTTTAGCCACACATAGCAGATAACCGCCAAGGGTAGGGCAAGTAGAAACCAAGGACGTAAAAAGTGAAAATCGGCCAAGCTCTGGCTCATTTTTTCGCTCCTAGTAAGGCAAAACGTTGCTCCGCTAATAAGAAAAAGAACAGCAGCATGGCGATGCTAAGCGGCCAGTGGAATAAGTCTTTTTGTGGCCTGAAAACATTGTGTTCTGTTTCATGCTCTTCTAATTGATCAATCACTTGATAAATATGTTCTAAATCCTGCTGATTGCGTGCGCGAAAATAGCGACCGCCGGTCATATCGGCGATGGTTGATAGGGTTTTCTCATCGTAATCATCGCTAGAGCTGGCTCTGTTCATGCCGAACAAACCGCCACGTACAGGTTGGTCTGAGCCAAAGGCAATGGTATGAACAACCACGTGCTCTTGCTTGGCTAATTCGGCGGCTTTTAAAGGATCTAGACTGCCTGCGTTATTGGCGCCGTCGGTTAACAAAATCACTACACGTCTATCTTCCGGCCTATCGGCTAAGCGTTTAATTGCCAAACCAATCGCATCGCCAATCGCAGTTTGTTGGCCGGCGAAGCCAATTAAGGCTTCTTGTAGCAGCTGCTCAACGGTTTTTAAGTCAGAAGTTAGCGGTGCTTGCACATAGGCATTGCTGGCAAATAATATCAGCCCTAAGCGGTCGCCTTTGCGCTGTTCGATAAAGTCCGACAGCACGTGTTTTACCATCACTAAGCGATCAACCATTCTGCCGTTGAGCTGCATATCTTCGATTTGCATGCTGCCGGATAAATCCACGGCTAAAAACATATCTCGGCCAGTATTAGGTAGTTCTACGGCATCACCGATATGTATTGGCTTGGCGGCTGCGAGTAATAATAAAGCCCAAATTAGGCTTAATAAGAATAGGCGTGCCTTATGGGATTTATGGCTATCAAGTACATAGCTTTCGGCTAAGCCATAGCTTTCTATGCGAGGCATAAATAGGCTGGTTTGATTTTTTTTATAGGTCGGCAATAGCCAGTATGCCAGTAAAGGCAGGGGCAGTAATGCGAATATCCAGAGCCACTCAAAACTGATCATTGGTGCGCCTTAATCCACAGTTGTGTTGCTTGGTAAACGGCTTTTTTATCAAAATGGGCTTGTTGTTGATAGCGCGCCACTGCTAACGTTTTTGCGATATCAGCAGGCATTGCTTGTGCTAAGTAGTGCTGCCACGCATCGCCGCTAAGTTTTGCTACGCTGTGATCGCGTTGTAAAGCGGTGTGTTTAATCAACTCTGCCACGTCCTGCAAAAAATGCTCGGCGGTTGCTTGCTGATAAATATGTTTTAGGTGTTTTAAGGCTTGCTTGCGGTAGCGCTTATGTTTTACCCAATAACGGTAATAACTGTATAAACCCAGTGCTAAGGCTAAAACTAGGCCAGCTAAGGCATACCAACCGGGTGCTAAGGGCCAAATTGAAATAGCTTGGGGTGCATGAATATCACGCAATTGTGCAAGGGCTTGTTCTGTTGCTGGGTTCATCGTTTGGCTCCAAAATAAGCTTGCAAAACATCCCAAGGATTATCTTGTGTGCTAGCTGGAATCAGAGGAATGCCAAACTGACCAAATTGTTGTTTGAGCGCGGCTTGCTGTTGGGCGAAATATTGCTGCCATTGTTGCTGGTGTTTTTGGCTTTGTAGTAGCTTTTCGTTTTGCGTGCTAAAAACGGCGTATACGCCTTTTTTGGGCAGTTGCTGCTCTAAAGGGTCGTACACTTGAATGGCACTAACATCACAATGCCGCGATAAACGAAATAGAGCATCATTCGTGTCGGCGGTCATATCATGAAAGTCGGATAATAAAAAAACTTGGCTGCCAGGCTTGCTCAAGCGTTGCACATCTTGCAGTACGGTTTTCCAGCTGTTTTTTTTCTCGCAAGCTTGGTAGTTTAGTTGTTGGTTATAATCACTAATCGTTTGCAATAAGTGCAGTACGTTTTTGCGTTGTGCACGTAAACGTATTTCTTGTTGCTCTTGGTCATTGAATACCAAGCCGCCGACTTTATCGCCTTTGTGTAAACTCGCCCAGGCAATATAAGCGGCTAGATCCGCGACTACAACGGATTTTGTCGCTTTTTGGCTGCCAAAAAATAAAGATTGGCGTTGGTCAACCACCAGTAATACCGGTCTTTCGCGCTCTTCCCTAAACTGCTTAATATGTGTCTTACCGACGCGAGCGCTAACGCGCCAATCGATCATGCGTACATCATCACCGGCTTGGTAGAGGCGGACAGAATCAAATTCCATGCCGCGACCACGTATCAAGCTTTGGTAGGGGCCAGCCAAATGCTTGATTGCGCGTTTATTGCGGTGCATGGATAAGTGACGTGCACTGGCCTGATAACTAATCAGTTGCTCCAGATTCGTGTAGGCACCGAAACTACGCTGTTCTACGCTTGTGGTTTGCATGCTTATACGACAGGGACAAGTTCAACAATGCGGCTAATCACATCATCTTTGCTAAAGCCGCCGGCCTCTGCCACATAGCTTAAAATAATACGGTGGCGGAAAACATCATGCACCACGGCTTGTACATCATCAGGGCTAACATAATCTTTGCCGGCAAGCCAAGCGTGTGCACGCGCGCAACGATCCAAAGCAATCGTGGCTCGTGGGCTAACACCGTATTCGATAAGATCGGCCAATTGCGTGCTATAAGCGTCAGGCTGGCGGCTAGCAATAACTAATTGCACAATATACTGCTCGACGCTTTCATCCATGTGGATGTCTAAAATATGCTGGCGGGCAGTAAATAAATCCCGTTGGCTAAGTTGCGGTGCTTTGTCGCTTGCTTGCTGACGTTGTTCATCACGAACGGCGCGTAAAATAGCCAATTCCGCTTCGGCTTCTGGGTAGTAGACATTCACGTGCAGCAGAAAACGGTCCAGCTGTGCTTCGGGTAAAGGATAAGTACCTTCTTGCTCTAAGGGGTTTTGTGTTGCCATTACTAAAAACAACTCAGGCAGTGGGTAGGTTCTTTTACCAATACTCACCTGCCTTTCTGCCATGGCTTCTAATAATGCAGATTGTACTTTGGCCGGCGCACGGTTGATTTCATCAGCTAAAATGAGATGGTGGAATATAGGCCCTTGCTCAAACACAAAGCTGCCATCTTGCGGGCGGTAAATATCGGTACCGGTTATATCGCTGGGTAACAAGTCAGGGGTAAATTGGATGCGGTGAAAATCGCCTTCTATGGTATCGCTTAACACTTTGATCGCTTTCGTTTTCGCAAGACCGGGCGCACCTTCTACTAATAAGTGGCCATCGGCAAGTAAGGCAATCAATAGACGGTTAATTAAATGCGGCTGGCCAATAATTTGTTGATTCAACCATTGTTCAAGTTGGTTAAAAGCATCAGCAATTGTTGTATTCATTGTTATCCTTACTTATTTTTAGAGCGGATAGTATAAATAGCACGGTTTTTTCGTGCAAATCTACATAGTTAGTCAGTGGCTGCTATAATAGCCGTTTTTTATCGGACGTTCCCTAAAGGTGGCCCAATCATGTATTCGCTAATCAGACCGCTACTTTTCCAATTTGATTCCGAGAAAACCCATAATTTTTCATTAAAAGCGCTACGCTTGCTACATCAATGCCATTTATCCGGCTTACTAGCGACTAAAATAGAGGATAAGCCTGTCGAGCTAATGGGCTTACGCTTTAAAAATCCTGTGGGATTGGCAGCAGGTTTGGATAAAAATGGCGAGTATATCGATGCGCTGGCAGCTTTAGGCTTTGGTTTTATCGAAGTAGGCACGGTAACTCCGAAGCCGCAAGATGGCAATCCTAAGCCGCGCTTATTTCGTCTGCCTGAGCATCAAGCCATCATTAATCGCATGGGTTTTAATAATCGCGGCGTAGATTATTTAGTGGAACAAGTTAAACAAGCAAAGTACCGTGGCGTGTTGGGTATTAATATTGGTAAAAACAAAGACACGCCTAACGAAAATGCGGTCGATGATTACCTCTACTGTATGCGCAAAGTCTTTGCCCATGCATCGTACATTACCGTTAACCTGTCTTCGCCGAATACGCCTGGCCTTCGCGATTTACAGTTTGGCGAGCCACTCAAGCATTTGCTTGAGACTTTAAAAAACGAGCAGCAAAAGCTGAGTGAAGAACACGGCAAAAAAGTTCCTATGCTAATCAAGGTTGCGCCGGATATGTCGGCGGCCGATATTGAGGATGTAGCAGGTGCTTTGTTAGCGTTTGAGGTTGACGGCCTTATTGCTACCAATACAACGATTACCCGTGATGCCGTTGCAGGGAATAAGCTCGCAGGCGAGGCGGGCGGCTTAAGTGGTAAACCGGTAGAAGCGCTAGCCACAGAAACGATAAAAGCGTTTAATGCGCACTTGCAGGGAAAAATCCCGGTTATTGGTGTGGGTGGTATTCACGATACGGCCAGTGCTAAGGCTAAAAAAGATGCCGGCGCTCAATTAGTACAGATTTACAGTAACTTTATATACCAAGGGCCAAGTTTGATTGGTGATGCGGCAAAGGCATTTGAATGAGAGTGGCTGTCGCATAAGCGACAGCGCAGTGAAAGGTTAAACTTTGTGTAGGCCAGCAATACTGGTATTGCCGCTCCAATGGTCTTCTCGGCCTTCTCGCCAGCCTGCAGTCCATTGAAAACGCAGTGCTTCCTGTTCGTGCGGGCAGTTGTTAATGGATTTTCCGTAGTAAGCGGCTTTGTATCCGCTGTTGAATGCCCGTTCCTGTCCATCACGTTTGTATCTTTTCATTATATAATCTCCGAACGTTATCGATGTTTGAACATAACAGTCCGCTACAGCATGAAAGGCGGATATACAGCAAAGCAAACTTAGCGGACAATGTCGATAGGTTTTTTATTATGAGAAAAGTTCTTTACACTACTTTTTCTTATAAGCAGCTTTAAGTGATTGACCTAGCGATTGGTAATTCGGATATACAGCTTTTACTTATAGCTTGAAAGTAGTTTTTTGTTTTTGCATATAGCAATTGAATCTAATTCCTTGAGGAAGTGCCAGTGACTGATAGTCGAACCTACACATTATTTATTAGCTGCCCCAAAGGCATCGAGCGACTGCTACGTGAAGAGCTGATAGCACTAGACGTTGAGCAACTGAGAGAAACCGTCGGTGGTGTGTACTGTGAGGTTAGTTGGCCACAGGTGTATAGCATTTGCTTGCAGTCGCGTTTGGCAAACCGCGTGATCGTGATTTTGGCGCAAGAAAAAATCAACACCGATGAGGACTTATATAAAGTCGCCTCTAAAATACCCTGGGGCAGCTACTTTACTACCCAGCAAAGTATCGCCGTGGACTTTACCGGCACCAATGAGCATATTCGCCATACCCATTTTGCTGCAATGCGGGTTAAAGATGCAGTGGTGGATTACTTTACCGATTTAGAAGATCAGCGCCCTTCGGTAGATACCCAATCACCGGATGTGCAGATCTATGCGCACTTGCGTAGAGAACGTTTAAATATAGGTATTGATGTCTCGGGCGGCAGTTTGCATCAGCGTCACTATCGCTTGCACGGCGCCAGAGCCTCTTTAAAAGAAAACTTGGCCGCCGCTTTAGTGCAAAGCACCGATTACCAAATAGCCGACTCACGCGTATTGGTCGACCCCATGTGCGGTTCCGGTACCTTACTGATTGAAGGGGTTTTACGTTCTTTGCAAATCGCCTCGGCGGTATTGCGTGATACCTTTGGCTTTGAAGCCTTACGTTGCCATCAGCCGGATACCTGGCAACAGATGCAACAAGCCGCGCGTGATCAACGCCGCGAAGCCTTGCAAGCGGATAAACACGAAGGCCCACTGGCTATTGGTTATGACCAAGATGCACGTATTATCGACGCTGCCCGCGCCAATGCCGAGCTTGCCGGTATTGGTCATTTGGTGGAGTTTAAGCAACAAGCGCTGCAAGATTTCCAAGGCGTAGAGGGTAAAGAAAGCCTTTTATTATGTAACCCGCCGTATGGTGAGCGCTTAAGCGAGCGCAATGCTTTATTTGAAGTGTACCAATTATTAGGCGAAAAAATTCGTCAACATTGCCAAGGCAGCACCGCTTGGGTGTTGTGCAGTGACGATTATTTATTAAAAGCCTTAGCGCTACAGAAGTCCAAATCCTACCGTTTTTATAACGGTGCGATGGAAGTGTCTTGGGTGTCTTTTGCTATCTATAAAAAAGACAATACCGGCGATGTCGTTGAAGATGATAAGTTTTTAGCCGGCGTGAAAATGGTTGAAAATCGCCTGCGTAAAAATCAGAAAAATCTACGATCGTGGATAAAAAACAATCAGATTGAAGCTTACCGTGTTTACGATGCCGACATGCCAGAGTACGCCTTTGCGCTGGATTGTTACGCAGAACAATACCACCTAGCCGAATACGCACCGCCAAAAACCGTGGATGCTTATGCGGCGTTTCAGCGTCGCAAGCAGTTTGAGCGAGCGGTGAAAAACGTTTTTGAGATTTCCTCAGGGCAACTGTATTTTAAAGAAAGAAAACAGCAAAAGGGCAAAGAGCAATACGAAAGAGTCGCCGAGCAAAAACATTTTTTCACCGTACAAGAAGGCCAAGCCAAGGTGTTGGTTAATTTATCGGACTATCTCGATACGGGTTTATTTCTCGACCATAGGCCGGTACGTTTAATGCTGGCGGATATGGCACCGGGTAAGCGTTTCTTAAACCTCTTTTGCTATACCGCGGTGGCGACTTTGCATGCCGCCTTAGCCGGTGCTACCAGCACCTTAAGTGTGGATATGTCGTCCACCTATTTGGATTGGGCAGAGCGTAACTTTCGCAAAAATCGTATAAGTACCGATAAAAACCGTTTACTGCAGGCTGATGTGTTGCAGTGGTTAGAGCAGCAACAGCACAAAGCCCAATACGACTTAATTTTTCTGGACCCCCCCAGTTTTTCCAACTCAAAACGCATGCAAGATGTATTAGATATTCAGCGTGACCATACCTTGCTGATTCAACAAAGCATGTACTTATTGGACGAAGAAGGTACGTTGATTTTTTCCAATAACCGCCAAGGGTTTAAGCTGGATGAGGCGCTCTCTGAGCAGTTTCAGGTGGAGAATATCACGCAAAAAAGTTTCGATAAGGACTTTCAGCGTAACCAGAAAATTCACCAATGTTGGTTGATTCGTCATCAGCCTACAATTTAATTGATAGAGAGAGTTATGAGTGTGAAAACGATTGCTAAGGCGTCTATTCGTCCTAAAGAATATTTGAGCTTATTGTCGCATCAAGAAATAAAAAGTCTGATGGCGACCAGTGAAGAGTTTTACCGTGTGTTTCGCCAATGTACGCTAGCGGTACTCAATGCCGGTAGTGTCACCGATGATGGCAGCGAGTTAGTGCGTCGTTACGCCGATTTTGAACTGCAAATTGTCAAAGAATCGCGGGGTATTAAGCTTGAGCTATTCAATGCCCCAGCCAGTGCTTTTGTGAATGGTGTGATGATTCAAGGTATTCAAGACCATGTGTTTGCCGCCTTACGTGATGTGGTTTACTGTCAGTTCGATCAGCGTGATTTTTTACGCAATGCTTGCCAAGATTCAAAAGATGCCACTGAGGCAGTATTTCGTGTCTTGAGAAACGCTAGAGCAGTACGCAGTAACGAAATACCGAATTTAGTCGTGTGCTGGGGTGGCCATGCGATTAGCCGTGAAGAGTACGACTTTACCAAAGACGTAGGTTATCACTTGGGCTTGCGCGGTTTAAACATTGTTACCGGTTGCGGTGTGGGCGCGATGAAGGGCCCGATGAAAGGCGCAGCTGTCGCGCATGCCAAGCAAAAGTTTAAAAAGGGCCGTTATATTGGCATTACCGAGCCGGGTATTATCGCAGCCGAACCGCCCAATAGTATGGTTAGCGAACTGGTGATACTGCCGGATATCGAAAAACGCCTAGAAGCGTTTGTTCGTTTAGGCCATGCGATTATTATTTTCCCAGGTGGCCCAGGCACAGCAGAAGAAATTCTGTATGTGCTGAGCATTATGATGCAAGAAGAAAACCGCGAACAAGTGTTGCCGATTATTTTTGCATGCGATGATCCACACAGTGCCTACTTCGAGAGTATGGACCACTTTTTGCGCCAATGCTTAGGTGATGAGGTGGCGAATTACTACACCATTATCACCGGTGATGTGCAGAAAATAGCGGAAACGATCCGTCTTACTATCCAAGATGTGCAACGCTACCGTTTAAAGACGAAAGAATCCTATAGCTATAATTGGCAGCTGCATATTCCGCATGCTTTGCAGCAACCTTTTTTACCGACGCACGAGAATATGGCAGGCTTAAAGCTCTATCGTGATATGCCACGAGATCAGCTTTGCATTAATCTGCGAGCAGCCTTCTCAGGGATTGTGGCGGGTAATGTGAAAGCATCGGGTATTCAAGAAGTAGCAACAAAAGGCCCGTATCAGCTGCATGCAGATGAGTATATAGGTCAGTTATTGAACGACTTGCTGAAAGATTTTATCGCTCAAGGGCGTATGTCATTAGGCGATAGCTACAAACCTAGTTTTGAAATACATCATTAGTGAATGAATCTTAATTTCGTTTAAAAACCCAATAGGGACAGGAGTTTAGGCCCTTATATGGGGCGTAAGTACCAATATTTTGAGTGTCGCGCTTATTGACTTGTAGTTCATTTGAACTATGATTAGCAGGGTAAGTTATAGTAAAGAACAGTTTTGCTATAACACTATTTTTGAGTGTAGAATAAATTCTGCTTCATAAAGGAATTTTCAAGGAGAAGGTATAATGTTGATACTTACAAGACGTATTCAAGAAGCGCTAATGATTGGTGATGATGTCACCGTAACGGTGCTTAGCGTGAAAGGGAACCAGGTTCGCTTAGGGATTGATGCACCCAAAGAAGTAGAAGTGCATAGAGAAGAAATTTATCACCGTATTCAGCAATCTAAAGCTCAAGGTAGCGACGGCAGCGTCAGCAACCAAGACGCGGAAGATAGCGACGAGAATAGCGGGAACCATTAGTAAAAAGTGCCTGTTCGCAGGCATTTTTTTTACCATTTTTTTGAGTTTATTTTTCCTACATGATCGATACCTCGACTAACAAGGTCGACTTGCAGTTGGCATTGTTAAAAGATCGTTTTGCTTTAAAGAAACTGCAGCGTCAATTATCTAATAGCCCTCCGGCCAAGCAAAAAGCCTTACAGCAACGTTTTCAGCAATTGTTTGAGCAGTCTTCTGCATTATGCCAAATGCGTCGCGAGAAAGCGCTCAGTATAAGCTATCCCGAACAGCTACCCATTAGCGAAAGCCGCGACAAAATCAAAGCCTTGTTAGAGCAACACCAAGTGGTGATTGTTGCAGGCGAAACTGGCTCGGGTAAAACCACCCAGTTACCTAAACTCTTATTAGAACTAGGCCGTGGCCGCGATGCCATGATAGGCCATACGCAACCCCGGCGTATTGCAGCCTTAGCCGTGGCTAGTCGTATTGCTGAAGAGCTAGAAATCCCGCTAGGCCAAGAAGTTGGCGCACAAATTCGTTTTCACGATAGCAGTAACGAGCACACTTTATTAAAGGTGATGACCGATGGTGTGCTATTGGCCGAAATTGCCCATGATCGCTTTTTAGAACGCTATGATGCGCTGATTATTGATGAGGCCCACGAGCGCAGCTTAAATATCGATTTTTTACTAGGCTATATCAAAAGCATATTGCCTAAACGTCGCGATTTAAAAGTTATCATCACCTCGGCGACCATTGATGTAGAGCGTTTTTCAGAATACTTCCACCAAGCACCGATTATTAGCGTTAGCGGCCGCAGCTTCCCTGTGGATATTGTTTATCAAGCCATCGATAAAGAGCAAGATGATGCTTTATATTACGCCATCGCCGATAGTTTACGACAAATAGAGCACTTAGAAAGAGCTGGTAAAACTGCAAGCGTGCAAGGCGATGTACTGGTGTTTTTACCCGGTGAGCAAGATATTCGCCATTGCGCCCTGTATTTGCGTAAAGCAGAGCTGCATGATTGCGATATTCTGCCCTTATATGCACGCCTACCTCGCCAGCAGCAGCAAGCGATATTTCAGCCGTCGGCAAAAAAATCCACACGACGGGTAATACTGGCCACCAACGTTGCGGAAACCTCGCTCACAGTGCCGGGCATTCACTACGTGATTGATAGCGGCTTGGCGCGTATTTCTCGTTATAGCCACCGCAGCAAAGTCCAGCGTTTACCGATAGAAAAAATATCCCAAGCCAGCGCTAATCAAAGAGCAGGGCGTTGCGGGCGTATTGCCAAAGGTATTTGTTTTCGTCTCTACGACGAAGATGATTTTTTGCTACGTGACGCGTTTACCGAGCCTGAAATCCAGCGTACCAATTTATCCTCAGTGATACTGCAAATGCAGGCTTTACGCTTGGGCGATATGGATGATTTCCCCTTTATACAAGCGCCAGACACACGTTTGATTAACGATGGTATGAGCCAGTTAATCGAGCTGGCAGCCTTAAGTGAAGAGAGAAAGCTAACCCCCGTCGGTAAGCAAATGGCTTTATTGCCAGTGGACCCTAAACTATCACGCATTCTGCTCGCTGCAGAAAAACAGCGCTGTTTAACCGAAGTGTTAGTCATTGTGGCAGCATTAAGCAGCCAAGATCCGCGAGAATTCCCTGCCGATAAGCGCGAAGCGTCACGTGAAAAACATCAGCGTTTTGCCGATAAGCAATCAGACTTCTTAAGTTATTATCTGCTCTGGCAATATGTTGAAGAGCAGCGACAAGCGCTTAGTAATAATCAATTTAGACGCTTATGCCAAAAAGAATTTTTGTCGGCGCAGCGTATTCGCGAATGGCGTGAAACCCATAGCCAGCTAAAACGCATTTGTCACAGCTTGGGTTTTAAAGAAAATAAAGAGGCTGCCGATTACAATAGCATTCACCAAGCCTTATTAAGTGGGCTGATACTCAATGCCGGATTCCAGCATGAAAAACGCTTGTTCACCGGCACACGTAACCGTATTTTTCGTATTTTCCCCAGCTCTTATTTAACGAAAAAGCCGCCTAAGTGGATAATGGCCGCGGAGTTAATTGAAACCAGCCAGCTATACGCTCATACGGTAGCGCAGATAGAGCCAGAGTGGTTATATGAGGCCGCCGAGCACTTATTAAAGCTGCATTATTTTGAGCCGCATTTTAGTGCTAGGCAGGGCCAAGTTATGGCTTGGCAGCAGGCAAGCCTGTATGGCCTAGTCATCGCTGAGAAAAAGCGCGTTAATTATGCGCAAATTGATGCTCGGTTAGCGCGTGAGATTTTTATTCGTAGTGGTTTGGTCGAGGAGCAGCTGCAAAGCAAGGCGAAATTCTATCAGCACAATAAAAAGCTGCGCCAATCGATAGAGAAATTAGAAGAGAAATCCCGCCGTCGTGATTTGTTGATAAGCGATAATGTGCTGTTTGATTTTTATCAGCAGCATATTCCCCAACACGTGAATACACAAAAAACCTTGGAACACTGGTTAAAGACCGCAGCGCCTAACGATACAAAAAAGCTATTTGCCGACAGCGCTTTATTTACCGCAGCTACCGTTGACGATGCCCAGGCGCAATTCCCTGAGAAAATTCACTGGCAAAATATCGATTACCGTTTGCGCTACCGTTTTGAGCCAGGCCACCCTGAAGATGGCTTAAGCGTAGAAATTCCCGTGGCTATTTTAAACCGTGTGCCGCACTTTTTATTTGACTGGCTAGTGCCCGGCATGCTTGAAGAAAAAGCCGAAGCCTTATTAAAAACACTGCCCAAGCAATACCGTCGACAAATCGTACCCATACCCGATACCGTAGCGGGTTTAATGGCCGATTTAAAACCACAAGATCAAGCCTTAAGTGTGGTGCTGGCGGATTTATTGAAAAAGAAAAAAGGTATCAGCATTCCCTTGGATGCATGGCAGCCAGAGCAATTAGACAGTTGGTATAAAGCCAATATTCGACTACTAGACGAGCACGGTAAATTGTTGGCGCAGTCACGTGATTTAGCATCGCTGATAGAGCAATATGCAGGCCATGTGCAGCAGGCCTTAGAAAAAGAAAGTAGCAGTGAAGAAAAGCCCCAGTTTTACACTAGCTGGGATTTCCCGGATTTAAAAAAACAGCATCATTTTAAGCAAGCAGGTAGTCAATTAATGGCGTATCCGGCCATTGCTGACCAAGGCGATAAGGTCAGCTTGGTTTTATGTGATTATCCACCGATACAAGCCGCCACTCATCAGCAAGGCTTAATCCGTCTAGCGATGCTAACGCTTGTGCAGCAACATAAGTATTTACGCAAAGAGCTATTAAAAGGCAATGCCTTGCAGCTGAAGTTAGGCACTGGCTTTGATAAACCAACTCTGCTCGATGATTTACTTAATAGCATTTTTCAGCAAACGTTTTTCAAAGAAGGTTTGGTCTGGGAAAAAGCCGCGTTTGTGCAGCGTATAGAAAAATACAAAGGCCAGTTAATTAGTAATGCGCAAGCGATAGAAAAACTATTGATTGATATTATCGAGCAAGACTACAACGTGCGTGCAGCGTTGAGTAAAGCGGATAAAAAGCTTTATAACGCGAGCCTAAAAGATATCGAGCAGCAGCGCCAAGCCTTATTTATAGAGAATTTCTTTAGCCAAGTGCCGTATCAATACCTTGCGTGCTATCCGCGCTATCTTAAAGCCATGCAGCAGCGCATAGAACGCCTAGGTGCACAAGCACCAAAAGACCAGCAGGCCACCGAAGAGCTACAGCAATTGCAGCAACGTTGGCAGCAAGTCTGTGATCAGCACCCGCAGAGTATTCAGTTAGCGCCTATGGTGGAATACCGCTGGTTGCTAGAGGAATATCGTGTATCACTTTTCGCACAACAATTAAAAACACGTGTGCCAGTGTCACGCAAACGCTTGGATGCTTTATGGCAAGATATTCAACAAAGCCTACAGCGTGAGTTTCCATAAACCCTTGGCTACAATTACTTTAAGCGCTTGCGGCTAAGCGGCAGACTTTGCATTAATAGTTGAGCAAACCTCGTGTTTATACGACACTGTCGCTAGTTGTAAATCCTGTCGGAGAGAATAATGAATAACAAGCCACTGCAGTTTGATAACTATCCACAAAAGCCACACGGTGGCCGCTTAGTTAACCAAGTCGTTGCTGCTGACGAGCGTGATACGGCGATTGCCCATGCGCGCACTCTGCCTTCTATACGTATTGATTTGGAAGCGGTAATTACCGTGGAGATGATCGCTACCGGCGTGCTTTCACCGAATGATGGCTTTATGGGTGAGAAGGACTATTTGTCCGTACTTAAAGAGGGGCGGCTTGCTAATGGCACGGTTTGGCCTGTACCGCTTAGCTTTGCACCTATGGGCAAAACCAATAGCGCTGTTATTACAGAGCTTACGGTGGGTGATGAAGTTGCACTGACCGATTATAACGACGAACCCATCGCCATACTCACCATTAACGATAAGTTCGATTACGATAAAAAACACCGTGCGCAAAGTTTATTTGGCACCACCGATCGCAGCCACCCCGGGGTGGATTCCATTTTTAACCGCATGGGCGATGTCGCCTTAGGTGGGCCATTGCGTTTATTACAACGTGCCGATTGGGGTCCGTTTGAAAAAATCCGTATGGAGCCCAAAGACACCTGGCGTTTATTTTACGAAGAGAAACAATTTAAATCCGTTGCTGGCTTTATTACCGGCGCCAACCCTTTGCACCGTGGCCACGAATATATCCATCGTAACGCCCTAGAAGAAGTCGATGCGGTATTTGTACAGCCCTTGGTAGAAATGGCCAAACGCGAATACGTACGCCATGAATACCGCATGATGGCCTATCAAAGCGTGATGGATATTTACTACCCGAAAGAACGCGCGATTATGGCGCCTTTGCGTGTTACCTATATTTTTGCAGGCCCGCGTGAGGCGATTCTCCATGCCTTAATCATGAAAAACTACGGTTGTACCCATGCTTTAATTGGCCGTGACCATGCCGGTATCGGTGATTTTTATGATAAATACGCCAGCCATTCAATTTTTGAAGAGTACGCTAAAGATGAGTTAGGCATCAATATACGCCTATTCAACGAGGTGTTTTATTGCACCCGTTGTTCCGCCCATGCCAGCGCGCAAACCTGCCCGCATGATGAGCAATACCATTTGAAAATATCCGGTACCGGCATTCGTGAAATGCTACGCCACGGTATTTTGCCGCCCAAAGAAGTGGTGCGCCCAGAATCCGCCTTAATGGCTATTCAAGGTGTCCAACCTAAGGGCGTGGATGCACAAGGCAATGCTACGCTGCCTGTGGGTAAAGTGGTAAAAAGCATGTTCCCGTACTATATCAACCATACCCGCTTGGGCGGTGCGAAGCGTGATCAGCCTTTAGAGCTAGCCGATTTAAACCTGCGTGATCTAGAAGCAGCAAGCTTGGATGCGCGTGCCAATGCCAGTAAAGTCTATGAAGATGTTTATGCTGAATACAGCAATTTAGCCGATCAAAATAGCAATATCCAAGCAGCGTGGCTTACCGAGGCTCAAGAGAATATCCAGCGCCATCAGCGCCGCCTAGTGGAGGACTTAGAGCAAAAGCTCAAGCAAGCCGCCGATGAATCATCCGATGCTTTTATGTATCAAGATAAAAATGAGGTCGAACGCGAGCTAGAAGCGGCGAAAAAGCTGCTAGAGGAATCCAATGCACCCATCAGTGTGGCATCGCGCCAAGCACGCGTTTGGAATCCTATGTCTTATGCGCGTTATACGCATTCGTCTAGCGACGATGAATAGGATAAAATGGCCGTTTTTATCCTAGCATAGAGCAGCGTATGTCAAACAGCAGTGAATATCAGGCGATTTTTGAAAAGTTAAACCAAGAAACAGCCAAAATGCCTTGGCGCGAATTACAAACCTTTTTCGCGGCAGGGCAGGTGGTGGCCGTTGATCCTAGCTTGGATTTAATCGGCCTTGCTGTGGATTTCTCTATGGATAATAAAGACGCTTTGGCGCCGATTATTGAGCAAGAGAAAATGGCCGTGGTGAATGATCAGCAAGCGGCCTTATGGTTTGAAGACGATGTGCTGATGTGGGCAGTGGTCGTCGCACCCTGGATACTGGTGCAAATTATCGATACAACGGAGTCATAATTGATGCATAAGCAAGAGTTTTCACAAGAACTGCTCGACTTTATTGAGCAATCTCCGACACCGTTTCAT
>SMEQ01000127.1_pt1 | contig 41792 bp, 33 predicted proteins | sample 2456281 | NCBI WGS metagenome assembly SMEQ01 (sample SAMN10132596, study PRJNA489261) | soil metagenome | isolation source: day1 antibiotic-loamy sand soil ammended with raw manure from dairy cow... | place: USA | collected 2015-04-01
ACCTGTAGTAGCATCTCAGACAGAATCCAACTTGACTCGTCAAGAAGATGTATATGTACCTAAAAGTATTGATAATACCAATCAAGAGTTGTTGCGAGAAATGAGACGTATTAGTGATAGGATTGAAGAGAACTCTAGGAAAATAGACAACTCTTATAGACAACAACAATCTGGTACAGATAAAACCTTTATCGTTTCTCCAGGAGGAAATCAAGCACCCTATACAGCACCCCCAATGGGCGGAAGCAATATTATAGTTTCTCCTGACGGAACTCGTCAAAATGTGATGAGGCAAAATTCTTCACAAGACAGAGCAACTTCATGGGTATTATACAAAGGATTATCACCTTTTTTAGGTGTGAACTTTGGTGAAGCTACATCAGCTCTTTTCGGTATAAAAGCTAATTATGGTTTTTCAAGTACTGACTTTGTTTTCTCTCCCGATTTATACTTTGGAGTTGGTGGGAAAGTTGCTTACGGTATAAATGCTAATGTAACATACCCGTTGTTTGTAAATAATTACTCTTTATTTACCCCTTATGTAGGAATAGGCTTGGGACTAAATAAGATTGACAATTTTAATTTCGGGATCAATTTTATTGTAGGGTCTTATTTGGATGTTGGAAACGGAAGTCTCTTTGTTGAATATACCTCAAGAAGATTCTTTAGAAACAATCAACTTTCATTAGGCTACAGGTTTGATTTTTAGACACAGAAATAATAACTATATATTATGTATCAAAAAATTAAAATAACTCTGTGTATAAGCATTTTACTAATTTGTACGTTTGGGCTTAGTGCTCAAACGGACTCTATTGTATCATCTTTTTCTACTGCTAAACAAGGCGAAATTGTAATGTCTAAATCAGAGCTAATTAGTTTTCTTGAAAAAATAGCAGAAGCTAAAAAAGAGATGCTGCAAACTGATTTAGAAAACTCACAACAATACACACGAAGTATCTATGGAGTAAACAATGCTGCTTATTCACCTTTAGTGAGAGCACCATTGAGATCCAATATTCCTTTGGAGAGTATGTCTCGCAATGATTTGTTACGAGAAATTGAAATGCTTAATTCACGTTTAAATTATATGTCAGGTTATGGAGGCGGTAATTCAACCACTTTTCTAACAACTCCCGGCAATTCACAAGGGAGTGGCTATTATCCCTATCAAACTCAAGGAGGCGTTGTAAGTGGTTTGCCGTTTTCAGCATCAGGGAGTAATAATGGTGAGTTGAGATGGAAAATTGATTCATTGCAACGACAAGTAAATTATTTAACTACCACCGATTCTTTTACACCTATAGAGAAGAAAGACGAGATACTCCGTTTGAATCGTGAAATAGATCAAGCGCAAGATTCACTCATTTTGCGTTCTACTCTGACACCTGAAGCTAAAGAGATAGTGAAACAATATGGAACAACGCAAATGAGAATTTATTTCGAGAACGATGCTTCTGATGTTTCTCTTCGTTATTATGAAGAGGTGGAAAGAGCAGCTATTCTGCTTAAGAAAAACTTGCAACTGGGTGTTGTACTTAAAGGATTTGCAAGTCCGGTGGGTAACCCTAAGTACAACTTCGATTTATCGATGCGCCGCAATGAAGCTGTGAAAAGAATGTTGATAGAGTATGGAGTATTTCCTGATCAAATATCATCCGTCTTTTATGGCGAAGACAAAACTTCTTCAGTTAGTGAAGCGCGAAGAGTAGATATTAAGTTTATCATCAAATAGAATAATCTATCTATTAACTTGAACTTAATAGTAAAAAGGCCGACAATTTAATTGTTGGTCTTTTTTATGCTCTAAACAATTTTTCATATCTTGCGTGTCAGTTCATTTCTAAAACTAAATCTTACAACTTATGAAAAAAGCAGTGTTTATAATTTTAAGTTTTTTGATGGTAACATCAACTTTTACAATATCATCATTGTGGAATATAGAAAGTAAGAATGGTTTTTTGCAAGCTCAAAATAAAGTAGTTTTGGGAGGAATCATTCGTGCTGATATAAACAATAAAAAGCTATCGCTTACCTTTACAGGTCACGAGTTTGCAGATGGAGCAGAAACTATTATGCACACTTTGGAAAAGAACAATGTGAATGGAACATTTTTCCTTACAGGAGACTTCTATAGAAAGTACCCTTTGATTGTAAAACAATTGCAAGATAAAGGGCATTACATGGGGCCACACTCTGATAAACATTTGCTATATGCCGATTGGACTAAACGAGATTCTACTTTAGTAACAAAAGATGAGTTCGTTGCGGATGTAGAAAACAACTATATTGCAATGAATAAGGTGGGCTTAAACATTGAAATGCCAAAGTACTACATGCCACCTTATGAGTGGTATAACCAAGAGGTGAGCAATTGGGCTAAAGAACTGGATGTACAGATAGTGAACTTTACACCAGGCACTACGTCTAATGCAGATTACACAACGCCTGCTATGAATAATTATCGGTCGTCAGAACAAATATATAATGCAATTCTCTCTTTCGCAGAAAAAGAGAGTCTGAATGGAGTAATCATGTTAATACATATTGGCACACACCCCGATAGAACTGACAAACTCTACAACAAATTAGACAGCTTAATAAAAGAGCTGAAAAGTAGGGGATATGACTTTGTAAGAATTGATGAATTGCTAAAATAAGCAACTTCAATCTAACCCTTTCTTTCATTTATTATAAATGTATTAGATCAAAATTTTAAAAACAACTTATGAAACGTTTACTATCCTTCGTTTTCACTCTCTCAATACTTTTTGTTGGATATGCACAACCAGCATTGCAACAATTCATTAATAATCCTGCTCTCAAACATGCATCGGTGGGAGTATGTATAAAAGATTTGACCACTGGTAAAACCATTGTCTCATACAATGAAGATAAATCGTTGACCACTGCTTCCATCATGAAGTTAATTACAACGGCAACAGCTTTGGAGCTGATGGGACCCAACTATAGATATGAAACAATACTTGCTCTAGATGCTGACGACTCATCTAAGTTACTTGTGATAGGTTCTGGCGATCCATCATTGGGTACATCAGTATTCAAAGAGAATCCCTATTTGTTTTTAACTAATTGGTCGCAGAAGTTGCAAGCTCCCTTGGCGAAGATAGATAATTTGAAATTGTATGTAGTAGATAATCTTTTTGGCTATAACGGTATCTCCGATGAATGGACATGGATAGATATGGGCAATTATTATGCGGCCGGAGCTTATGGTATGAGTGTATTTGACAATACTTATAGACTATTTTTTGATACAACTGATAAAAACAGTAGTCCAAGAATACTTCGTACAGAACCAGATATGAAAGGGGTCACCTTTACTAACAATCTTAAGCTGAACACCACTGGGCGTGACAATGGTTATATATATGGTGCCCCGTTTTCGTATGAGCGTATTTTACGCGGCAATATTCCTGCAGGTAAGACTTCATTTAGTATTAAGGGTGATATCCCCGATCCAGGGCTGATGTTAGGAGAAATGTTTGCTACTGAGTTAAGCAAGAGAGGAACCAAGATATCAGAGGTAGAAACATCACATTTAGATTACATCTCAAAAGTGAACAGTGTAGGTAACATAAAAACGCTTGGTTATAGTGTGGGGCAGGTGTTACATGTTCACCAGTCGCGTCCACTATCCGATATATTGCGTGAAGTGAATGTGGAGAGTAACAATCACTTTGCAGAGCATTTGATTCGCACAATAGGACGCAATCAGAACAGTAATATTTACAGTGATGCTCTTGAAGAGGGTATTGAATATGTCACAAAGTATTGGACAAAAAAGAGTGTATCTACATCATCATTATTTCTGCACGATGGTTCTGGATTAGCTCCTCAAGATGCTGCTAGCCCAGAGTTATTTTGCGATTTACTGTTATATATGCACAACCAAAGCAACTATTCAAAAGAGTTTTATGCTTCACTACCTACTGCAGGGCGAGACGGTACACTGAAGAGTTTTATGAAAAACACCAAATATGATGGAAAGATTCGCGCTAAAAGTGGGAGCATTGGAGGCGTGCAATGTTTTGCAGGATACTTGATAGATGGTAACAAGAAATATGCATTCACTATTATGGTCAATAAGTTTACGGGATTGCGCAGTGATGTACGTAAAGGGATTGAAGTTTTTATTGGTAGTTTGTAATTTCCTGCTCTTGGTTCACTTAATGAGGTTTTGTAATACTTCAAATATTCATTTTGTTGACATCTAGCTGTTTAGGATAAGTCTGAAGACACTTTTTGCTAGCAGTTTGTGCTCTCGGACGTCTCCGAAAAGGTTTTTTGTTAACAGTTTATGGTTTCGGACGTCTCCGAAAGTACCTTTTCCTAGCAGTTTGTGGTTTCGGACGTGTACGAACAGACCTTTTGTTGCACGCTCTAGCTAAATAATCAATCTTAAAACTGCAGAATAAAAAAAGGCAAACATTTAAAGTTTGCCTTTTATATAGTTGTATCTAGAAAGATATTTATAATATGAGATAATGTCAGTCTATAAAATATCTAGTAATTCAATTTCGAAAACCAAGGTAGTAAACCCCGGGATATTGCTTTGACCTCTCTCACCATAACCAAGTCTAGCGGGAATCCAAACTTCCCACTTATCTCCAACTTGCATGTGCTGCAAGGCAGTGCTGAATCCGTCAACCACTCCCGATACTGTGAAAATACTAGGAACATCGTTACGATTGGCTGTTGAGTCAAAAATAACTTTGTTGGTAACCTTCACACCATTTTCATTTGTATAGATGTCTGGTTTGTTCCAGTCAACCATTTTAAACCAACCAGTGTATAAAACCTTTACCCGGTCTGTGTAAAAAGGAGATTTGCCTTCTCCACTTTTAATTACTTTATAAGCAATTGATCCGTTTTTAGATTCTGACTTAATTGTTTTAAATTCGGGCAATGCTGCAGTTTTCAAAAAAGCTGCTTCGTTATTATCTTTCCATATGGCATCTGTTTCGTCATCTTTTTTTGAGCAAGAAGCAAATACCAAGGCTGAAAGCGTGAATAATAATAATAGTTTAATTCTCATTTTCTATAAGATATGTTTATTCTTTTCCTGTTGTTTTAATGTCATTGAACATCTTGTTAAATAAGTTGTTTCAACAGGTATTCAATTTTAGTTTTTTCTGAAATCTCTTGTTCTAATGTTTCTAAAGACACACGTTTTTGCTCCATAGAATCGCGCTCGCGAATGGTAACAGTGTTGTCTTCCATTGTTTGATGATCTATAGTAACGCAATAGGGTGTTCCAATTGCATCCTGACGACGATAGCGTTTGCCAATGCTGTCTTTCTCATCATACTGACATGAGAAGTTAAACTTCAGCTTATCCATTATCTCGCGTGCCTTTTCTGGCAATCCACCTTTTCTTATCAATGGTAGTATAGCTGCTTTCACAGGAGCTAATGCTGGGGGTAATTTCATAACAACGCGTGATTCACCATTTTCGAGTGTCTCTTCGCAATAAGATGCTGCAATTATTGATAAGAACATACGGTCAACACCGATAGAAGTTTCCACTACATATGGAATATAGCTTTTGTTGAGCTCTGGATCAAAGTATTGCAATCTCTTTCCAGAGAATTTCTCGTGTTGTGCCAAGTCGAAATCGGTACGTGAGTGGATTCCTTCCACTTCTTTAAATCCAAAAGGCATTTTATATTCAATGTCTGTAGCTGCATTGGCGTAGTGAGCCATTTTATCGTGATCGTTGAAACGATAGTTCTCTGCTCCAAAACCAAGAGTTTGATGCCACTTCATCCGAATCTTTTTCCACTCTTCAAACCATTCTAATTCTTCGCCTGGTTTTACAAAAAACTGTAATTCCATCTGTTCAAATTCACGCATGCGGAAAATAAACTGACGAGCAACAATTTCGTTACGAAATGCCTTACCAATTTGAGCAATTCCAAAGGGTATTCTCATGCGTCCTGTTTTCTGAACATTTAGATAGTTCACAAAAATACCTTGAGCCGTTTCCGGACGTAAATATACCTTCATGGCACCATCAGAAGTTGCACCCATCTCAGTCGAAAACATCAAATTGAATTGACGAACATCAGTCCAGTCGCGTGTTCCGCTAACAGGACAAGCTATTTCGCAATCAACAATAATCTGGCGTAACTCACCCAAGTTTTCATCATTTAAAGCTTTCGCAAAGCGTTCGTGCACTTCGTCGCGTTCTTTTAAATATTCAAGTACACGAGGATTGGTTTGACGATACATCTCTTCATCAAACTTATCACCAAATCGTTTGGCTGCTTTCTCTACCTCTTTGTTTACCTTGTCATCTATCTTAGCAAGGAAGTCTTCGATCAAAACATCGGCTCTATATCTTCTTTTACTATCTCTATTATCAATCAAAGGGTCATTGAAAGCTTCAGTGTGTCCTGATGCCTTCCATATAGTAGGGTGCATAAAAATAGCGGAGTCTATACCCACAATATTCTCATTGAGTAAGACCATGCTATCCCACCAATATTTTTTTAAATTGTTTTTGAGCTCTACGCCCATTTGTCCATAGTCATATACTGCTGCTAGGCCATCATAAATTTCGCTCGACTGAAATACAAATCCGTATTCTTTGCAATGCGATACTAATTTTCTAAAAACATCTTCTTGTGCCATAAATTCTTAAAGTTTTGGGACAATGTAAAGCCCATTCGCAACTAAGTCAATTTAAAATTAAGACTGCACTTTGCTGCGCGCAAAAAGTTTGCTTATTAACTATTAATTCTATTTTTTAATTTGAGGTTACAAAGTAAGCAGTTTTTTTGAAATTTCTAGAAACTTTATCCTTAAAGATAAATAAAGAGGGCATGACAGTGAATCTGTGAGATTGGATGTTGTTCAATAACCTTTGAAATTGGGTGCATTTAACATCCGATAGTGACAAACTTATACTTGCAGAATAGAATCAACACCTATAAACAGATTATCCTCGATATCTATCATTGCATTTATAACATATAATCCAACAAATGAAGGAATATCATTGACATGTATCTCTTTTTCCTGGATAATATCTTTTGCCAATAATCTCTGTCGTTTTGTTCCATCCAAGAGAGTTCTGCTTGGAGTGTACAGTTTTCCTTCTGAATCTTTAAAGACTACGTTTGAGTAGGATGTGTCGGTAATCAACGTATTCTTTACAATCAAAATATCATCACATTCTTCACGACGAGCAAATAATTTGTTGATGTGGTCACGATTGAGATACTTGTAGCTATAATCAATAGTAGAGTCTTCTACGATAGCGAGACTCGCAATACTTCTCATCTTGTAGGGTTCAAACTCTATCGAAATAACTTCACTGTTATAAACAATTCTACATTTGATTACTCCTTTGTTCAAATCTATAGGTATCATATTGTCCGTTAACTCCACAATCAATGGCTTTCTGAAAAAAAGTGATGTTGTGCGAAAGATCCTATTGATATGAGGTTGGGCATCAATAAATACTCCATCCTTCACCTTTACTACTTCTATAAAACTTGGTTCTTTCATGCAAATGGTAGGTATATCTTATCTAAAACTTCTTGATATTCTTTTTCGCAAATACTATGGGAGGTTATTCCGCCACCACTCCTAAAGTGCAATTTCCCTTCTTGATCTGTTTCAATCAGTCTTATAAGCACGGCGCTGTCAAGCATTTCTCCGTCGAAATATCCTGCTATTCCACAATAATATCCTCTTGACTCATCTTCAGATAATTGGATGTACTCTTTAGCTTTTGTTTTAGGCGATCCCGTTATAGATCCAGCGGGGAGTAGTGAAAATATTATATCGCCAATTCTGGTCATGTAGTTATTGGGCAACTCTCCCTCTACTTCAGAACTTACTTGCAACAATGTTCTACTGCTCAGTTCGATTCTGTCTATATACCTAAAACGTTTTATTCTAACATTGCGGGCTATACAAGTAAGCTCCTCTACTATAAGTTTAGTTGTAGCGGTGTGCTCTGCAATCTCCTTTGGATCGTTTAACATTACTTGGTCAGCATTGGGGACCGATGCATCTATTGTACCCTTCATCGGATTCGATGATATTTTGCCATTTTCTATCTTAACGAAGCGTTCAGGAGAAAAGCATACAAACTTACCTGGGACATAGATCCTATAAGGCGATTGGCTAAGTAAAAATATCTCTTTAGCATCTATGTTAGTGCTGATTGGTGTCTTGATAGTTAGGTTGATTACATCAACCTCACCACTTTTCAAACCTTGTTGAACTATCTTGAATTTAGATTGGTATTCCTTTATCGGAATTGGAGAAATAGTTAGTTTTGATTTTTGAACATCCTTTGTTTGTGAGGGTATGTTGCCAATGCCGTTGAAGTGAAAAAGTATTTCGCTTTGAGCCATAGGATTTTCTATCAATAGGCCCTCAGACATTTCATAGTCGATTACGAAAAAGAAAGGTGTTCCTTCTGATGCCGCCTTATTAATACCTGTGCGAATTTGATCTGAGTTGATGAACTTCATTGTCTGTGTAAGTTGGTAATAGAGCGCAAATATATGAAATGTTTCACAGATTTCTATCAGTTTGGAGAGATACAAAACTTTGTGTCGGTATAATTTTTGTGATATTATATCTTTTTTATAACAAACTTGATATTTGTATGGTTTCTTAATTCTATTCTCTCCTTAAAATTGTAATTTTACTGCCGTTACAATATTGAAAACACTTAAATCAAAGATATATTGCTACTTTTGCAATTCATTAATATAAGTCTATCGATATAATTAATACATTTATATGGCTACTGGGATGAAAACTCTGGCCAAAGAAACCGCAATATATGGTGTAAGTAGCATCTTTGGGAAGTTGCTTAGTTGGTTTCTTGGTCTTTATTGGGCATTTGAATTGCAAACCATTGCCGAGATGGGGGTCATCACCTATTCGTATGCATGGATTGCTCTTTTTCAGGTAATTTTGACTTATGGAATGGAAACGGGTTTCTTTCGATTTGCAAATAGGGAGAAAGAACCACTCACCGTATATGCCACAGCAATCATTAGCGTTGTGTCTACCACTTTGCTTTTTGCGCTGCTATCCATTACTTTTTTAGAACCAATAGCCTCCTCGTTTGGGCCAAGCATGAAACCACGCTACGCACTCATGCTCATAGTTATTCTTATGGTAGATGTAGTAGGAGCAATACCCTTTGCTTATCTTCGTTTCTCGAAACGTCCGCTAAAGTTTGCTTTTCTCAAGCTGCTCAATGTTGTCTTAATTATAGCCTTTAACCTGTTTTTCTTTAAGATAGCTCCTTGGTTAGCAAACTATTACCCAGAGCTATTCTCGTGGTATGATCTTTCTAATGGTATCGACTATATCCTCTTCTCCAATCTTGTAGCCTCTGCCATACAGTTTCTTTTGCTAACGCCTCACATGCGCATCAAATATAAATTTGATTGGACTTTGCTCAAAAAAATGTTGAAGTATTCCTATCCGCTTCTCATTTTGGGTATTGCAGGAGTGTTGAATCAGTCTGCCGATAAAATATTGTTCACACGCCTCTATCCCGATGCTGCTGAAGCTGAAACCCAATTGGGCATTTATGGGCAGAGTTTCAAAATTGCCATTATCATGGTTATGTTCACGCAGGCTTTTCGCTATGCTTTCGAGCCCTTTATATTTGCAAGAGATAGAGAAGAGAGCTCCAATTCTAATTTGAAATCGTATGCCGATGCTTCTAAGTATTTCCTTATATTGGGTTTACTCATCTTTTTAGTAACACTTGGCTATCTGGATATTATAAAATATTTAATTCCAAAGAACTATCACGAAGGACTCAAAGTAGTACCTATAGTGATGCTTGGAGAGTTGTTTTTCGGACTCTACTTTAATCTCTCTTTGTGGTATAAACTAACCGACAAAACTAAGTGGGGAGCCTATATGTCTCTGTTTGGTTTGGTGATAACGCTTACCATCTTAATTGTCTTTATCCCTCACTATGGATATATGGCTTGTGCTTGGGCATCGTTTTTTGCCAATCTGAGCATGATGATAATATCCTACTTTTTAGGACAAAAGCATTATCCAATACCTTATAACCTGAAAACAGCAGGCAATTTTGTGATACTTACAGTAGTGTTGGGCGCATTTATGTATTTAAACTTTATGTATTCACCCAATGTGGTATTTCGCATCGTTTTAAATACAATAATTGTTATAATCTACATGGTTGTTACAATAAAAAAAGAGTTACCTTTGCGAGAGATGCCTGTAATAGGTAAATATTTCAGAAAATAATTACTTGATTCTATAATTCAATAAAACTATTTCAACTATGAGAAAAATGCTATTAGCAATAGCTATCATCTTTTTAACTTTCGCAGCCAGAGCTGACGAGGGGATGTGGCTATTAAAAGAATTGAACCAACAAAGTATTGCACGCATGCAAGAACTTGGTTTCACTTTCCCAATGGATAGGGTGTATGACGAACAAAATGCATCTCTCAAAGATGCTGTTGTTATTTTTGGTGGTGGTTGCACCGGTGTAGCTGTTTCCGAGCAAGGTTTGATATTCACCAATCACCATTGTGGTTATGGTGCTATCCAAAAACTAAGTTCTGTAGAGCATGATTATCTTAAAGATGGTTTTGCAGCGAAGGATATGAAAAGCGAATTAGCTGCCGATGGATTAGCAGTCTCTTTTGTGCGCTCTACCAATGATGTTACTGATCAAATTCTCTCTAATCTTCCCTCTATGTTGAGCGAAGTACAACGTCAACAAGCTATTGACTCTGTGTCAAGAACATTGACTGAAGAATTCAAAAATGATCCTTTTACACAAGCACGCATTGTACCTTTTTATGCTGGAAATAGATACTACATGGTGATATACGATGTGTTTCGTGATGTTCGTTTAGTAGTTGCTCCTCCATCTTCAGTTGGTAAGTTTGGTGGCGATACAGATAATTGGATGTGGCCTCGTCACACTGGCGACTTCTCTGTGTTTAGAGTATATGCCAATAAAGACAATGGTGCTGCAGAATACAGTGAAGACAATGTTCCTTACACTCCTAAATATGTTGTACCTGTGTCACTTACTGGCTACAAAGAGAACGATTATGCAATGACGATTGGTTTCCCTGGAACAACCAAAAGGTATTTATCATCGTGGGGTATACAACGCATGATTGAGTCAGAAAACAAACCTCGTATTGAGGTGAGAGGTGAGAAACAGCAAATTTGGCGCGAGGCAATGAACAAAAGCGATGCTATTCGTATTAAATATGCATCTAAATATGCAGGGAGTTCTAACTATTGGAAAAATTCGATGGGTATGAACGAAGCTCTAAATCGCTTGGGTGTTGTAAAGGAAAAAGAGGAAGTTGAAAATAAATTAACTGAGTGGATTGAAAATAATCCTGAAGCAAAAGCTAAATATGGCAATACATTGCCATCACTTAAAGAGGCTTACATGAACTCAACTGAACAAGCTTTGCACACTACCTACTTTATGGAGGCATTTAGAAATGGTATAGAGATTATCCGCTTTGCAAATACATTATTGGCTTTTGATGTAAACAATACAGAGAAAGACAAAGAAGATTTCATCAACGAGCGCATCATCAATTCATACAAAGACTATGAGCCTGAGCTCGACAAAAGAGTGTTGCCTGTAATGCTACGATTGTATGCATCTCGTGTACCTGCTGAGAACTTACCTGATATTTATACAACTATCAATGAGAAGTTTGAAGGCGATTATGAGAAGTATGCAGAGTGGTTGTTCAACGAATCTAAGTTTACAAACCTGGACGACTTAATGATACTTCTGAAAACAAAAGACAGCAAAGATATCCAAAACGATCCTGCAATGGACTTGGCCCTTTCTGTAAAAGATATGGGATATGCATTGTCTGAGAAGATGATTGGTTCGTATGAAAATATTTTGAGATCAGAACGCGAGTTTATGGCAGCTTTGATGGAGATGAATCCTGACTTTGCTTATTCGCCTGATGCTAACTTTACACAACGATTGAGCTACGGATCTGTACAAGGTTACGAACCACGTGATGGTGTATGGTATAACTACTACACAACAACAGACGGTGTTCTTGAAAAAGAAAATCCAGGTGATCCTGAATTTAATGTACAACCTGAAATATTGAGCGAAATTCGCAAAGAAGATTTTGGTCAGTATGCCAATGAAGATGGCGAGCTTGTTACCTGCTTCTTATCTAACAACGACATTACAGGAGGTAACTCTGGTAGCCCTGTTTTCAATGGTAACGCCGAATTGCTTGGACTTGCTTTTGATGGTAACTGGGAAGCTTTAAGTGGCGACATTGTATTCGAACCCGAAATGCAGCGCACCATTAGTGTAGATGTAAGATATATGCTTTATACTATTGATAAAATAATGAACGCTCCTCATATTATTGAAGAGTTGAAATTGGTAAAATAAAAACTATCGAAGCTCGTTATTCGAGATTCAGGAATATGTATAATTAAAAAAAGGACAACATTTTATGTTGTCCTTTTTTTATGTTCTTATTAAAATATAGAATAGGTAGATAAAATAAGTTAGGTAAAGCTTACAATCACTCTATTTCGTATTGAGCACTACTTCGGGCTTCATTTCATATGCATAATAAGTTCCATCCACTGGTTTTTCGTAGAGCTTTGGTGAGTCTATCACTTGTGTCATTTCAGGAACTAACAAATCATCGTTGTCCGTAGTCCTTGAGCATGACTTGCTGCCCATAAAATACCATAGAATAAGTGCTAAAACTACCAATCCCACAAACCAAACAAGTCCATTGTTCTTTTTGTTCTTAGTCACTTTTGAAGTTGGAATTTCTGTTTTGATTGTTTCAGAAAAATTATCTTTAGGCTTATTGTCTTCAACAAAATCGGTTTTTGGAATATTTGAGGGTACGACTCCTGTGATGATGCCCTTGTTTTCATTTAAGTTCTCGATTAAATCCGTGAATTTCCAGTTCTTTCTTTTCATCCAGTTTTTTAAATGACCTGCAATGATTGGAACTCCCACTTCAATTAAGCCAGCGGCTTTTTCTTTTTGTATGCCTGCTACACTGCTTACTGACGAAACAAGCTCGTCATGATTTGTTCTGAACATGCCCGACACTACTTCGCGTCCCTTCACAAGGAATGTTGTGTTAGTAATGTTTTCAGTTTGCACAAATTCGTCATCCGAATAGGGGTATTCACCGTCAAGTGCATTCCACCAAGTTGGTTCAGAGGAACTATTCAATGTGTTGTTCCATAAAATAGCCGCTAATACATTTGGTATGATAGCTTTTAAACCATTTTTCGTTGATTCTGGGCTTATACCCACATGCTGTGAGATATCTGCGTATGATTTATCCGAAAAAGATTTCCTGAGAATATTTATTAAATTTATTGACATAGGTGTAAAGTGTTTTAGTGTAATACATTGATAATCTAAAATGAACCTGTTTGCGTTTTAGGCAAATAGTCTAAAAGTTAATATCGCTATTTAGAGTATGCAGTAGTTTATGAATATAGCGTTAAACCTGTCTATTTTTAATTCTGACTTAGCCGCACATTCATATATCTTTATTATATAAACAACATGATGGTCAATTTGTTTAGTGAGAGTTTTAATAGAAAACACAAAGCTGTATTTTTGTTCTAAAGCTAAAACAATGTTTAATTTGTGTGCAGCATCTGTTTTGATAAACTATTGAAATATCTTTTTCAAAACATATTGCATCCCTTCAAAATGTATCAAGCTGTTGAAAATCGAATCTACGATGGTGGAAGTGATTTCCAACAGTTGAAAATCGCATCCACGATGGGGGAAATGTTTTAAAACACATTGTTTTCTTTTTGATGGATTAATTAGCATCATTCATGCCTAAAATATCCAATTCTCAAGGTGGAATTTTGTTTTAAACGGTTGATATTTCAAATTTAGTTCGCTTATTACTTTATCTAGGCATTTTTTTTTGATATTTACTCGATAAAGCGTCATTTTGACTATTCCAAACATTTCCACGGCCGTGGATTCAATTTTCATGACATAAACGTCCCATCTACAACTGTAGATTTAATTTCCAACTCTTTTATGCTGCATCTTCAAGTGAATTGTAAAAAATAAGGGTCTGTAAGTTTCAAATTGATTATTATACAACCGTGAAAATAATTTGAGTGTCAGATAAATATATTGATTAGAAACGAAATCGCTATTTTTAATGTAGATTTAAGTTTGCTTTGAGTGGTAATTGGTGAAATAACCCATAATTGTATTCTGTAGACTAAATTCTTACTTTAGTAATAATTTTCAACTCTATGTCAAGTCTCTTTTTATCTCTACACAAACAAAACAAAAAAGGCCGTTTCAATAATTGAAACGACCTTTTTGTATTAAACTATTAAGAGAATCTCTTACTTAGTTTGAAGAGTTTTAGCTTCATGCCTCTTTCTATCAAAACGTTCATAATGAGGATTCATTGGGATATAGTCATCATTGTCCCACAAGTTGCTTGTAATCATCAAGTCTGCACTATACCTATTGCAAGCAATAGGCACATTGTGCACCCTGCATTGTCTCAAAAGCATCATTATATCTGCTTCGTGGGGTTGTGGATTGAGATCGTCAATCATAAAAACGGCTAAGTCAATCTCTTTTCTCACCACCATTGCAGCAATTTCTGCATCGCCACCCATTGGCCCCGATGTCATTATCTGCATGTCGGGATGTACATCTCTGCTCGCCAAAGCTTCCTTTACAAGGGTGCCTGTTGTACCTGTACAAACCAATGAATGCTTTGCCAGAAAACTTGAATTGTATATAACCCAGTCAATAATATCTACTTTACGGTTGTCATGAGCAACCAATGCAATTCTTAATTTTCTTTTCATATTTGTTTATTTAAATGTTTAATTCTTTACGAATTAGTTCAATTTTCTCTGTTGCAGCTTCTTCTGCTTTCTTCAATGCTTCTCTTGAGTCTGCTATACCAACAACCTCTATATAGAACTTTATTTTTGGCTCAGTTCCTGAAGGGCGAATTGATAGCTTAGTTCCATCTTCAGTATAGTATTGAAGCACATTGGCTGTTGTAGGCATATTAAGAGTAATGTTTTCTTTGCTAATAAAGTCTATAGCTTCAAGTGTAGCAAAGTCTTTGAGCAATATCACATCCGATCCTGCTATTTTGGTGAGCGGATTGTTGCGGAAGTTCTTCATCATAGCTTCAATTTCTTCAGCACCCTCTTTGCCCTTTCTTACAAGTGATATACCTTCTTCTTTCGAATATCCGTATTCTACGTAAATATCTTGGAGCATTTCATAAATTGTTCTACCATTATCTTTTGTCCAAGCTGCTATTTCAGCAAAAAGCATACAAGCTGAAATAGCATCTTTGTCGCGTACAAAATCTCCTGCAAGAAAACCGTAGCTTTCTTCACCACCACCTAAATATATTTTATTGTCTTCATTCTTTCTGATAATATCAGCAATCCACTTAAAACCAGTGTACGAATCAAATAATTCCACATTGTTTTTGCGAGCTATTTTACTTACCAGTTCACTTGTTACAATTGTTTTTACTGCATACTCTTTACCAGTTAGTTTGCCCAACTCTCTCCATCTTGTGATGAGATAATATAGATAGATAATCATAGTTTGATTACCGTTTATCAAAACAAATTCGCCATTGTTGTCGCGTACAGCTGTTCCAATGCGGTCTGCATCGGGATCAGTTGCCATTACAATTTCAGCATCAGTTTCCATTGCTCTTTTCACAGCCAATTCTAATGCTGCAGGCTCTTCAGGATTGGGTGATACCACTGTAGGGAAATCACCACTGATTACATCCTGTTCGGGCACATTTATCACATTGGTAAAACCTACTGCTTTTAGTGCAGCGGGTACAAGTGTAATGCCTGCTCCGTGAATGGGAGTATATACAATCTTTAGATCGTGCTGACGCTCAATAGCATCTGGCGATAAAGAGAGTTTTTTAACTTCCTCCAAGAAGGCAAGGTCCATATCTTTACCAATAATATTGATAAGATCAGGATTTCCCTCAAACTTTATATCATCCACATTTTTTATGCGGTTTACTTCTGCAATTATATTCTTATCATGTGGAGCTAATACTTGTGCGCCATCGTTCCAATAAGCTTTATAGCCATTATACTCTTTTGGATTGTGTGATGCAGTCATCATTACGCCACTTTGGCATCCCAATTTGCGAATAGCAAATGAGACTTCAGGAGTAGGGCGCAAAGCTTCAAAAAGATATACTTTTATGCCATTGGCCGAGAATATATTAGCTGTAATCTCTGCATACTTGCGACTATTGTTTCTATTATCGTGACCAATAACTACTTTTATTTCTGGTAAGTCGGCAAATTCTTGTAAAAGATAATTGCTCAGACCTTGCGTTGCACTACCAACTGTGTATTTGTTCACTCGGTTAGAACCTGCACCCATAATTCCACGCAAACCTCCTGTGCCAAATTCCAATTCTCTGTAAAATGCATCTATGAGCAATGATTTATCTTCATTGTCGAGCATCTTCTCAACTTCTTTTTTAGTCTCCTCATCATAGTTCCCTGATAGCCATCTTTGTGCTTTTTCAGTAACTTTGTGTAATAATGTTTCTTGGTTCATAGTTTTATCTTGTGTATTGTGTTTTGTAATTGAAATTAAAATAGAACTTTATATTTATCTCCAGTCTGCTCCACTACTTTTCTGTAGTGATCGTTAGAGTATCCTGGTCTGCTGGGTGAGGCTGTTTGTCCGTGGTCGTTAAGTTTAAACTTACCATTCTCTTCTTTCTTTACGACTCCATCTACATATTTCACCATCATGTACTCTCCCATTTTTCGCCACTCTTGCAAACCTTTTGTTACACTATTGTTAGTATATTCAGTTAGGAATTTAATGGCCTCGGGTTTAGACTCTTTGAATAAAGCCAGCGCTTTTTCCTCAATCTCTGTTTGTTTTGTTTCGAAGTTACCTTCTAATTTTTCTTGTAGTTCATTTACGTGTACAATTTTGTCGCTATAGCGGTCATACACCATATTTGAAACCCAATTATGAATCCAAAATGCCGACTCCCAAGTGAAGTTTAGCAAATCACCATTGCCCACTTTCATCTCTTCAGGAACGCTTGTATTGCCAACATACACGGGGTAGTAAACACTTTGTGCAGCATCGTCAATACCAAACCATAAAACTCCTCCTATTTCGTTTGGTAACCATGAACGAGATTGTGATACGAAAGAAAAGCCAGTTTGTTGAGTGGCAATAGGTCTTTCGTTGCAATATTCTACTGAGTCAACCTCCCATGTGAGAGGAGACCAGCGATAAGGAGAACTAAATGGACCTGCTCCATAATCGTTTCTCCAATCTAATTCTGTATCTTCATAATGGTCGCGCATGTAATTTTGCACATCGCGTGGTGATAACTTTTTGTCAGGCTTAATGTATAATGGCATTGGGTCTGTAGTTTCGCCTTTAGCATATGTAACATATTTTGCCATGTCTTTATTTACATGATTGAAGAACGACCATACTCTCGCCTCACAAAAACGAAGAGCTCCAAAGTCAATAGGAGCATAAGCTTGAGCAAAACTAAAGTCTGCATCGTCTCCTGTATAGTATCCTTTTTCGCGTGCAAAAGAAATCACGTCTGGTGAATAAATACAGTTTTCAGCATCGTCCAAAGGAAACTGTTGAATGCGTGCTTGATTGGCATGTGCTGAAACACAATCATCAGGAATGCGTACAGCAACCCATACAGCACCTTTGTTGCCTGCTCCTTTTCCAATAAGTTCCATCACCCAGACTTCGTTGGGGTCGGCAATTGAGAAAGATTCTCCAGTACTATAGTATCCGTGATCTTTTACCAATTCTGTCATTATCGAAATAGCTTCGCGTGCTGTTTTTGATCGTTGCAAAGTGATATATATAAGACTTCCATAGTCCATAACACCTGTTGAATCAGATAGTTCTCTGCGGCCCGTAAATGTTGTTTCACCAATAGCCAATTGGTGTTCGTTCATATTACCAAGAACATTGTAAGTTTGCAATACTTGTGGTATTTCACCTAAATATTTTCCTGTGTCCCACTCATAAACTTTCAGTATTTCACCTGCATTATACTTCATAGCAGGCCAGTGGTATAGTTCGCCATACAAATTATATGAGTCGGCAGAATAGGAGATCATGGTTGAGCCATCTGTCGATGCTTTCTTTCCAACAAGAAAGTTTGTGCAAGAAAAGATTAATGGCACAGATAGTTGAAAAGCTAAGATTAGTCCAATAATTTTTTTCATTGTAGAGTGTAGTGTTTAAAAGTTTATAATTATAAGTTCAAAGATAACTTTTATTTGTATATTTCAGCTCACAGTTTTTGAATATTTCTTTTTGTGCATGATTTATTCTCAACAAACCAATTTTTCTCTATATTTGTACTTTCATAAATTTCTCTATTTCATAGTACTATGGACAACGATTTAAAAAAGACTAAAAAAAATTCTTGGGGTTTCAACAGCCTACAAATTGGTGTTCTTTTGTTTGTAGTTGTTATGTTGTTTGTTTTTAGCGACAGCAATATAAAGAAACGAATAGATAGTGATATCGAAATTAGGAGTTTGAAAAAGCAAATAGAATTTTACAGAAATAAAATAGAAGCAGATAAAACAAAGCTTTACGAACTGCAATCTGATAAGGACAACTTAGAAAAGTTTGCGCGTGAAAACTACTTGATGAAAAAAGAAAACGAAGAGGTTTTTGTCATTGATTAGTGTTTTGTGAAAAATGTTTCGATATGGAAAAATGAAATATAATATCAAAAGTGTTCTATATAAGGCTTCAGCCATGCTCATTTTAGTTTTTACTGCACTCTATTCCTTTCAGCCAACAATTGCTGTTTGGGGAATGGTGGCGAGTGTGAGTTTGTTTTCGGCTATAACTGTCACCCATCCATATCCAGGAAAGAGCATAAGAGGCAAACGTCTATTCAATTTTCAAGTCTTTGCCTGTGTCCTCATGGTAGTTGCTACATTTTTGATGTATAAACAACGCAACGAATGGCCTGTACTTTTGTTGATAAGTGCAATCTTTTTACTTTACTCTTCCTTTGTATTAGAAAAAGAACTCGATAAAGAAAATCATGAAGAGTTTAAAAAGTAATGATCTATTTAAGGCTAAAAATCAATGTTTTTAATATATTCCAAAATCAAACAAAATCAACATTTTACAACGCATAATAATAGGAGAACATTATGAAGAGTGATCTTCTTATTCAAAAATACAGACAACACTTGCTTTTGGAAAAAGGTCTTTCGCCCAACTCTATTTCGGCGTACATGACAGATCTGCGCAAATTACTCTCTTATACGACTGAAAAACAGTTGACAATGGAGGAAATTACCTCTGAGCATCTTGAAGAGCTTTTTGCACAATTATATGAAAAAGGAATAAAACCGCGATCAATAGCACGGGTATTATCAGGAGTAAAATCATTTTTCAAGTATTTATTTCTGGAAGATTATATTCAGAAAAACCCTGCCGAACTGATTGACTCACCTCAGATAGGATTGAAGCTGCCAAATGTTTTGGCTATAGAAGAGATAGACAATTTACTATCTGTTATAGATGTTTCAACTGTTGAGGGCTCACGGAATTATGCAATTATAGAAACACTTTATAGTTGTGGGTTGCGTGTTTCGGAGCTGACAAGCTTACGATTCTCCAATTTATTTTTCGATGAAGGTTTCATTCGCATAGATGGTAAGGGAAGCAAACAGCGTTTGGTTCCTATATCTGATATAGCAATTCAGAAAATAAATAACTACCTGACATATCGCAACACGATGATTGCAAAAAAAGGAAGCGAAGATTTTGTTTTCATCAGTAAAAGGGGGACACCCATCTCCCGCATTACAGTTTTCTATTACATCAAACTATATGCAGAAGAGGCTGGAATCAAAAAAACAATCAGCCCACATATATTTAGACACTCTTTTGCTACACACATGCTTGAGCGAGGAGCCAATATTAGATATGTGCAAGCAATGTTAGGACACGAAAAAATAACAACAACAGAATTATATACACACTTAGATAGAAACTTTCTTCGACAAGAAATTATATCACATCACCCCCTTAATAAGGATGATTAATCTCTCTTTAAAAAAATTCCATGTAGGCTGAAAAGCTTTAATTGCTAAGCTAGTTTATAGAGCAATCTCCAAAGGCTCAATCTATATGATGAGGCTCAATGTTTGTATAGTTTCTTTAGTGACTATCATGAAAGTAGCTTAGCTGATAAATTAAAGTGGTTTTAATAGCCAATCTCAAAGAAATAATTCATATATTTGCTCAATTATATGAAAGGTTCAATAATACACATAAAAAATCACATCCTATGAAATTTGTAGTTTCAAGCGCACTATTATCGTCTCATTTGCAGACTATCAGTCGTGTAATAAGCTCTAAAAATGCGCTACCTATACTCGATTGCTTTTTACTTGAATTAAAAGGGAACAAGTTGACAATCACAGCTGCCGACAACGAAGTCCGCATGGAAACTTTTGTAGAAGTTGCACAACACGAGGGTGAAGGTTCATTGGCAATTAATGCAAAAAACTTATTGGATCCTCTACGCGAATTGCCCGACCAACCTTTAACCTTCGATATAAATGACGAAACCCTTGAGGTTTATATTTATTATCACAACGGTAAGTACAATTTTATTGGACTGAAAGGTGACGAATATCCACGACCAAAGGAGTTGAAGGAAACGGCACTTTCGCTCAATTTTGATTCTCAAATATTGCTAAGTGGTATCAATCGCACTATTTTTGCGACTGCCGATGATGAGTTGCGCCCAGTAATGAATGGTATTTACTTTGATATTAGCACTGAGAACTTAACTTTTGTAGCCTCCGATGGTCATAAATTGGTGAGAGTAGCTTCAACAGATGTAAAAGCAACTGAAAGGTCTTCTTTTATATTGCCTAAAAAACCGGCTAACTTGTTGCGCGCTGTATTACCAAGGGAAGACGGAGAAGTGGAAGTTACGTTTGACGAAAATCACGCAGTAATAAAACTAACCAAATACAATATGGTTTGCCGTTTTGTTGAGGGACGTTATCCAAATTATAACTCGGTAATACCCGTAGACAACCCCAATAAAGTAACACTTGATAGATTGAATTTCTTGAATGCAGTGAAACGCGTTTCGGTATTCTCAAACCCATCAAGCAACTTAGTGAAAATGCAACTGTCGGAAGACAAAATTATAATCACTGCACAAGATATAGATTACCTAACAGCGGCCGAAGAAGTTATTACATGCCAGTATGCAGGTAGTGCAATGAGCATTGGTTTCAAAGCTCCTTTTTTAGTTGATATTCTTAACAATATTCCTTCAACTGAGGTTATTCTTGAGCTATCAGATCCTTCTCGTGCAGGCATCATCGTTCCTGTAGAAAACGAAGAGAACGAAGAGATGCTGACATTGATTATGCCAATGATGTTGAACGATTAAGAAAATATATTTATAATGAAAAGCTAAAGATGTCTCTTATCTTTAGCTTTTTTTATCCAAAACTCATAAGAGATATACTTTTGAGTGAGATAATTGAAAAGAACAACAGACTAAGAATTATTAAGACACTGTTTAAGGGCTATTGCAATAGCACTAAATAAAAACCAAGTATACAATGAAATTAAATCTGAAAAATCCAATAGTTTTCTTCGACTTAGAAACTACTGGCATCAACATATCGCGCGATAGAATAGTGGAGCTTTCTTTTCTGAAAGTGCATCCAAATGGTGACGAGGAGATCAAATCAAAACGAGTGAACCCCGAAATGCCAATACCTGCAGAATCAACTGCTATACACGGTATTACAGATGAGGATGTGAAAGATTGTCCTACCTTTAAACAAATTGCCAAATCATTGGCAACTCAAATAGAAGGATGCGATTTAGCAGGATTTAACTCAAATCGTTTTGATGTACCTATGCTTGCCGAAGAGTTTTTGCGTGCAGGCGTAGATTTTGATATGGGCAAAAGAAAATTTATTGATGTTCAGATTATATATCATAAAAAAGAACCACGCACACTTGCCGCGGCTTACAAGTTTTATTGTGATAAAGATTTAGAAAATGCTCATTCAGCCGAAGCTGACACCATAGCTACTTACGAAGTGTTGAAGTCACAATTGGAGCGTTACCCTGATTTGGTAAACGATATAGAAGAACTATCAAAAGAGTACGGTAGCTTTAGAAATAATGTTGACTTTGCAGGTCGAATTGTTATGAATGATAAGGACGTTGAGGTTTTCAATTTTGGTAAACACAGAGGTAAACCAGTTGCCGATATCTTAAAAAGAGAACCAAGTTATTATTCATGGATGATGGATGGCGATTTTCCTTTAAACACCAAACAAGTTCTTACTAAAATACGTTTACGTGAATTAGGTCAATAAAAGACCTTCAATACTCTTTCTATGAATAAAATTAAATTGATTGTTTTTGTATGCTTCTCGCTAATTGTAATTTCATTTAGTTGTGGTAATAATGACAATTCATCGAATCTTGATGAAACTCTTTCTACTGATGCTAAAGCTCGTAAAGCTAAGTTTTCTGGTAATTACAATCGCGAATTCAATGATCTAAACGATCTGCATATAATTGCCGCTATCAAAAATGGGATTACTCCTTTAGAGACGCGTGCCGACACTGTCCATCAAATGGATATGCTGATACGTTTGCCCGATGAGTTAGATTTATATAGATCATATCAAATCACGCATTCTATTCCGTATCTTGTTCCTTCTGCTGCAAAGTTGTTTATGGATGTAGCCCAAAACTTTAGAGACTCGCTCTATAGTAAAGAGATTCCTTTGCATAAGTTGTATCTCACAAGCGTCACACGCACAGACGATGACATAAAGAGACTAACCAAACGCAATATAAATGCCAGCAACAATTCTGCTCATAGATATGGAACTACATTCGATATTTCATGGAAAAGATTCGATAAGATTGACCAGGACAATTCAGTAGAGATTCTTCCAGAGCGACTCAAGTTAGTTCTTGCGCAGGTATTATTCGATCTGAGAAAGGATGACCGTTGTTATGTAAAGCATGAGAGAAAACAGGCTTGTTTTCATATTACTGTTAGAGACTGATGAGACGTTTTTTTATCACACTATCTTACAACGGCAAAAACTATTGTGGTTGGCAAATACAACCCAACGGTATCAGTGTGCAGCAAACATTGCAAGAATCCTTATCAACAATCATGCGGCAAGAGATTGATGTAGTGGGTGCTGGCCGAACTGATAGTGGGGTTCATGCCCGCAATATGATTGCACATTTTGATTGGGAGCAAGACGACTTTGATGCACATGATTTGATAATGAAGCTCAATAGATTTTTACCCAAAGATATTGCTATTCACTCAATAAAAGAAGTGGAGCTTCATGCTCACGCACGCTTCAGCGCACTCTCGCGTACATACTCTTACACTATCACACAGCACAAAGATCCTTACCTTCACGAATATAAACACCGCATTTATTTCAATCCTGATATTGAATTGATGAATCGCCTCTCTGAAATTTTGCTGGAAACTGAAGATTTCACCAGCTTTAGCAAACTTCACACAGATGTGAAAACAAATATTTGCAATGTAAAACAGGCCTATTGGTCTGAGACTAACGATGGTGATTATATGTTTACGATTCAGGCAGATAGGTTTCTTCGCAATATGGTAAGATCTATTGTTGGCACACTTTTACAAGCGGGTAGAGGAAAGTTGGATGAAGAAGGTTTTAGACAAATAATAGCAGCTAAAGATAGAGGTGCAGCTGGCGAGTCTGCTCCTGCACATGCTTTGTTTTTAGAAAAGGTGGAGTATCCTGAGGAGATTTGGATTTAGTGCTTTCTCATGGGGCGTGTGTTATTCTAGCACTAAATGATGTAATATCTTCCCCAATTGAAAGGCCAAAGAGAGCATAATCATATTTCACAGGATCGTTTTTATCCAACTCTTTCAAATTCTCTGTAAGTTCTAATGCTGTAGCCCAATCAACAGGTTTACGAGTTATAAGCATCATTTTTCTTGCAGCACGCTCTACATGTAAATCAATAGGACAGATCAACTCGCTCATCGGTATTTGTTTCCATATTCCAAAGTCTACATTGTTCTTATCTTTCCTTACCATCCATCTCAAAAACATATTCAAACGTTTGCAAGCCGATTTTTTTGATGGCGATGCAATATGTTTGCGCGTTCTCTTTGGCGCATTCTCGTGATTAAAAAAGTAGTTATGAAAATGGTTGAGTGAATCTTCAACACTAACAAAGCCACCGTTAGGAATGAATGCACTCTCTAAGCTATCGTGCTTGCTGTAATGTCTGTGAAGGAAGTCAATAAAATAGAGTAGGTCTGTATCATTAAACGTGCGATGTTTGAAACCCTCCATTTTTTTTAAATCCTCGTCTGTGTGATTCATTACAAAGTTGTAAGGTTCACCACCCATTCTAGCAATGATGTCTTCGCATTTAGCTATGATAGTTGTGCGATGTCCCCATGCCAAAATAGCAGCAATAAAAGCTGCTATTTCAATGTCAGCCTTCTCTTTAAATCTATGAGGTATGCTTATTGGGTCTTTCTTGATAAAAGAGGCTTTGTTATATTGAGCTGCTTTGCCATCAAGATATTTTCTTAATTCAGGGACAGTTAGTGTATGCATTCTATTTTTAATTTAAGCGTTTCTTCACAAAAAGAAGACACGCAAGATTGTGTTATAGTGTTTGCTGCGTTTGTAAAGATCTATTTATCAATTTAAACTTCATCTGTTTAAAAAGACGCTGCTTTTCTTAAAACTATTACCTTACAAAGTTAGCAATACTTTAATAAAAACCTCTTTTACTACCTACTTTTAGTTTGTTGTATTCAACATTTACTAAAGTGAGCAATAAAAGAGGTTCTTTAAATGTTTTAGCTACTTAAACTACTTTTCGTTGATAGTTGGCTTATTCTTTAATTCTTCTACATTTTCTTCTTCTTTAAACCAACCTGAATACATCAAATAGTTTTGAGCAATTTTCTGATTCATCTCTTTCGATTGCGCTGGATCTACTTTTTTTACAAATTTTGCTGGCACTCCTGCATAAATACTACCAGGTTCTACTTGTGTTCCAGTTAGAACAACTGATCCAGCTGCAATAATGGCCCCTTCGCCTACTACTGCATGATCTAACACAATGGCACCCATGCCAATGAGTGCACCATTTTCTATCTTTGCACCGTGAATAACCACATTGTGACCAATAGAAACATCGTCGCCAATTATTGACACTGATTTTTGATACAAAGTGTGTATCACAGTACCATCTTGCACATTCACTCGGTTGCCAATGCGAATAGAGTTCACATCGCCACGTAACACGGTGTTGTACCAGATGCTGCAATCGTCGCCAATTATAACATCGCCGATAATGGTAGCATTTTCAGCTAAAAATATATTGTCACCCATTTGTGGGGTGAAACCTCTAACGGATTTAATTAATGCCATTGTTTATAAAAAAAGTTTATACTAAAGAAAGGAAAAGTTGTCTGTTTTAAATGTGTTTAGTTTTCTTTTTTAACCAAGCCTTCTCTTCATCATTCAAATGAGAGTTGAGTTTGTCAAACACCATGGTGTGATAATTGTTGAGCCATTCAATTTCTTTAGCGGTCATCAAGTCTTTATCAATAGGTGTAGTGTCAATAGGACAAAGTGTGATGGTTTCGAAATTATAGAAAGCTCCAAATTCGTTTTTGTTATACTCTTGCGTAATAATCAAGTTTTCGATACGAATGCCATACTCATTGGCTCTGTACAATCCTGGTTCGTTTGAAGTAACCATGCCAGGTTGTAGTGTAACCGAATTTTCTTCTAAACGAATGTTTTGTGGACCTTCGTGCACATTCAAGAAATGGCCAATTCCATGACCTGTTCCATGAGAATAATGCAAACAATTGTCCCAAAGCGCCTTGCGAGCCAATACATCTAGTTGCGAACCGCGTGTTCCTTGTGGATAAATGGCAGTTGCAATTTGTATGTGACCTTTCAGCACATTGGTGTAATCCTTTTTCATTTGATCAGTCACTTCACCCACTGCAAGTGTACGGGTAATGTCGGTTGTTCCATCCATAAACTGAGCTCCAGAGTCTATCAACATCAATCCTCTTGGCTCTACTTTCGAATGATTTTCGGGTGTGGCGTGATAATGCACAATAGCACCATTGCCTTCATAACCTGCAATTGTATTGAAGCTTTCACCAAAATATAGTGGTTGTTGCGAACGATATTCGCGCAATTTATCTTCAATGGTTACTTCAGTAACTTCGCCTGCCGGAACAGCTTTTTCCATCCACATATAGAATTTCACAAGCGCTAATCCATCTTTCAGCATAGCATTGCGAAAACCCTTTAGTTCAGTTTCGTTCTTCATGCTCTTCATCAAATCGGCTGGTGATGGTACATCTATCACCGTGCAGTTAGCTGGAATAGTTTGCAATAGCTTGAGATTTATTTTACTACCTGTAACCAATACTGAAGTGTTGGCAGGAAGGTTCCCTACATATTCAAACACTTTGTCATACGCTGCCAATGTAACCCCTTGTTGTTTCAAGTTGTCTGCAACTTCTTTGGTCAGCTTTTTAGGGTTGATAAATAGAACAGTCTCTTTCTTAGAAATGTAGGCATAAGCCACCGCTACAGGGTTGAAATCAACATCGTTTCCTCTTATATTAAATGTCCATGCCACTGCGTCAAGCGTAACCATCAACATACCGTCAGCATCTTCTTTTTTAAGAGCTTCAACAATACGTCCAATTTTACTTTTGGCCGATTCACCAGTCACATCTTCAGGCAATGTGAATATCTCGTTGGTTGGTATTTCGGGTCTGTCTTTCCAAATCTCAACAAAAGGATCGAATTGAGTAACCAATTCAATATTTTTGCGTTTCAATCTGTTTTCGAGCATATGAGCATCCGCTGCAGCATATACCAGTCCGTCAATACCTACTTTACCATTTTCTCCAGCTTGATCAATTATCCAATCAATCATAGTGGGAGTTTCGGGCAAGCCCATTTTAAACAAATCGATACCCGTGTTGGCCAATTCGGTTTTCCCTTGCAAGAAATAGCGCGAGTCTGTAAATAGACCGGCCTCTTTTAGGGTTACTACTATTGTTCCTGCCGAACCTGTAAAACCGCTTATCCATTTGCGACTCTCCCACGTTGCTGCGGGATATTCACTTAGATGTGGGTCTGTACTGGGAATAACAAAAACGTTCAGGTTTTTACTTTCCATGAATTTACGTAGGGCCGAAAGTCTTTCGGGGATTTCATTCTTTTTCATAGTGATTCTTTATTTGTTTATACACAAAGATACAAAAAATGTGGAAAGGGGAGGGGCGATTAAGGGAAAAATGTGAAGTGTAAGTCTATCGAATGATTCGCATTCTTATTATTCGAATATCCTCTATCGGACGATCAGCTCTATTGGTTCTTGCTTGTGCTATTTTATCCACGATGTCCATCCCAGTCAGCACTTCTCCAAAAACCGTATAGTTCCCATCTAAGTGCGGTGTGCCACCAATAGTTGTATAATCTGTGCGAGCCTGCTCGCTAAATTTATAAGTGGAATCGTTGGCGTGTCCATGTTTGTTTATTTTACTAGCTTCCATTTCATCCAATTGCTCATTGGTAAACTGCTTGCCTACCACAATATAAAACTGACAACCAGAAGATGCTTTTTCAGGATTTACATCATCTCCTTCGCGTGCCGCAGCCAGTACACCACGTTTGTGATAGAGTTGAGGTGTTTTAAATTCAGCTGGAATTGTGTAGCCCACATCACCATCTCCCAACATTTTACCCGGCATTGCATCTTTTGAGTTGGGGTCGCCACCTTGTATCATAAACTCCTCAATTACGCGATGAAACAGCACACCATCATAAAATTTAGATTTTACCAATTTGATAAAGTTATCGCGATGCATTGGTGTTTCGTTGTACAATTTCAGCGTAATGTCTCCTTCTGTAGTTTCTATTTTCATTTTTTGTTCTTTTTGTTTGCCAAGGTTTAGAATGGCACATGATGACAATCCAAAGAGGATGAGTGTAGTAATTAAAAGTTTTCCAATATTTTTCATTTACTATCAGTTATTTCGTTATTAGTATTAAGACAAAGATATAATAAAGTGGAATGAGATATACAATTATTGCTAATATCATTCATTTATTAGCTGGTTTAATCAAACTTATTTATTAGTTTTGAAAATCATTAATCTCCTAAATATAACCTTATGCACATTTTACACCTTTCCGACACACATGGCCATCACCGAGCATTGAAAGATTTACCTACAGCAGATCTCATTGTCCACTCAGGCGATATTGGTTTTGCTGGTACTGACAGTGAGTTTATTGATTTTATTAATTGGTTTATTAAATTGAACTATCAATACAAAATATTGGTTGGAGGTAATCACGACTCTTATATTGAAGAGGAAGATGCGGAACAAATCCAAAAGATATTGCCCAAGAATTGCTATTATCTGTGCCATAGTGGGGTAACTATCGAAGGATTGAAGTTTTGGGGAGTACCACTTTTTGTTTCAGAAAATATAAGTGGTGTTTATTTCGATATGTTAGAGAAAATCCCATCAAACACCGACATTTTAGTAACGCATCAGCCTCCATATGGTATATTAGATAAAGCAGAGCCTTACAACTTTGGATGTAGAGAATTGCTTGATATAGTGTTAGCCATTCGTCCCAAGTATCATCTTTTTGGGCATATTCACGATGCTTATGGAATGGAGAAAAAGGAGCACACCACTTTTGTAAATGCTTCTATAGTGGATGAGAATTATGAATTGAAGAATAGGTTTTTTGAGTTTGAAATATAATCCTCCTTTCATTCAACAAATCATATTTCAGCCTGTTTTTACAAAAAACAGGCTGAAATATTATATAGAGTATTCCACCTAAGCATCAAAGGCATACCCACGTGTCATTCAATGCAAATATCTTTTTTAGTCTAATCAAATGTATAAGCTGTCTCAAAAATAATTAGTTTGAGACAACTTATACATTTGATTCCACTGTTTATTTTATTTACTCCATCCAATCACCTCAGAAAGGTTCTATTTTTTATATTAACACAACAACACTCCCCTAAAGTCTAGTTTATTTTATTTCAGACCTGAAATAGGTTGTAAAAGGAGAAATATAAATTTATTGACTTTTTTAATGCTCTGTTGTCTCCGTTAACTCTTAATCAACTGAACGGAGCCTCTGTTAATGGGTTCAAACGGATAGAGCCTTAAAAATAGCCTCCGTTTGCGTCCTTAACTGATAAAGACTCAAACAGAGCCTCCGATTGCTTTCCTTATTCGCTAATGAGACAAACGGATGCTCCGTTGTTCATACTAACATATAGGGAAGCTAATCAATCCCTACAAAAGGATAGATTTTAAATATTACGGTCTAAAGAATCTAATTCTGCATACAAAAAAATAAAAGCGACCTTTTTACTCTACTTTCATATAGATGAAAAATATTTCTCACTTAAAACCTACTCTGTAGTATAAATAAGATTAAACAGACCTTATGAATTCTATTTTTGGATAAATTAAAAAATACACGCCCATCTGATGGGTTTTATAGCATAAGTAAAAATATTTATATCAATTATCAATTAATTGTATATAGCTGGATCATTAAATACTTCGGGTTTGTTTTTTGCACTCTAAAAGTAAGTTCATTTCCATTATTTGAGAAAGGATGATAGATTCATAATATTGTTTCAATACAGCGTGTAATCAGCTATTAGGTTTTTTGGATATGCGGAACTTCTAGAAATATAAGGCTCCACAATCAAATATTAATGAAAACTCTAAGGATGTCAGTGGGTGTCTCTAAAGCTTACATATTGTACCTTTAAGAAGCTCAATGCTATCAAAACGTAACCTTTTTTGAAGAAAAAGATTAAAAAGCTTTGTTATATCGAATTTTTATTATTTCTTTGTGATTCAAAAATAACAAAATAGATGAACAATCATTTTAACAATATTATTATTTCTATTATTCTACTTCTGGGATTGACTCAGCAGGTGAGATAGGAATACTTAAAAATTTAAGTTTAACAGACAAAATTATAAAACCTTTCTCACCGTGTGAGAGAGGTTTTTTTTATTACATCATAATTTGAAAACAGCATGGAAAGAATTTACATTTTTGACACTACATTACGCGACGGAGAACAAGTTCCCGGATGCCAATTGAATACAATTGAAAAAATTGAAGTTGCCAAAGCACTTGAGATGCTGGGCGTGGATGTGATTGAAGCAGGTTTCCCAATATCGAGCCCCGGAGATTTCAACTCCATTGTAGCAATATCTAAAGCCGTTACTTGGCCTGTGATATGTGCACTTACTCGTGCTGTGGAAAAGGACATTGAAGTGGCTGCTGAGTCGCTTAGGTTTGCCAAGCGCAAACGCATTCATACGGGGATTGGCACATCTGACCCTCATATCAAATACAAATTCAAGTCGAATCGCGAAGAGATTATAGAGCGTGCCATCAAGGCTGTTACTTACGCTAGGAACTTTGTGGACGATGTAGAGTTTTATGCTGAAGATGCTGGTCGCACCGAGAATGCATACTTAGCACGTGTGGTACAAGCCGCAGTAAATGCTGGAGCTACAGTCATCAATATTCCCGACACAACTGGTTATTGCTTCCCACACGAATATGGAGCAAAAATAAAATACTTGATTGATAATGTCGATCTCAAAAATGCCATCCTTTCTACTCATTGTCATCAAGATTTGGGTATGGCCACTGCCAACACCATATCGGGTGTCATGAACGGTGCACGCCAAGTGGAGGTAACCATCAATGGTATTGGTGAGCGAGCCGGTAATAGTGCTCTCGAAGAGGTGGTTATGGCTCTGAAGAGTCACAAAGACTTGGGATTTGAAACAAATATAAACGCAAAGAAAATATATTCTACCAGTAGATTGGTGTCGAGCCTTATGAATATGCCAGTACAGCCCAATAAAGCTATTGTGGGACGAAATGCTTTTGCTCATTCATCTGGCATTCATCAAGATGGCGTATTGAAAAACGTAGAAACATACGAAATAATCAATCCAAAAGATGTTGGAATTGATGATAGCTCAATCATCTTGACTGCCCGTAGCGGTAGAGCAGCGCTTAATAGCAGACTGGTAATATTAGGGGTGAAGCTAAACAATGAGGAGCTAGATGTTGTTTATGACAAATTCTTAGCCCTTGCTGACAAGAAAAAAGATATTAAAGACGAAGATGTCTTGAAGTTAGTTGGAAAAGAATCGGCAAAGACCCGCATAAAAATTGATTACCTACAAGTAACAAGCGGGATTGGTCTTCGCAATGTAGCCAGCATTGGTTTGGACATTGCCGGTGAGCATTTTGAGGCTTCTGCCAGTGGCAATGGACCTGTGGATTCGGCCATCAAAGCAGTTAAGGAAATTATTAGAAGAGAAGTAGTGATAGAAGAATTCCTCATTCAAGCCATTAATCGCGGTAGCGACGATGTGGGTAAAGTGCACATGCAAGTGGAACATCAGGGTGTTTTGTACTATGGCTTTTCGGCCAACACAGATATTGTGTCTGCATCGGTGGAAGCATTCGTAGATGCTGTGAATAAATTTGTAGATTAAAAGAAACTGAATAGATCAACATACAATTTCAAAACAAAATAATTGCCCATGGGCGAACAGATTTAAAATATGAAAACATTATTCGATAAAATTTGGGACAATCATGTTGTGACGAGCGTAGAAGACGGGCCCACACAACTATATATAGACCGACATCTGTGTCACGAAGTGACCAGTCCACAAGCATTTGCAGGATTGCGCAATAGGGGACTCAAAGTGTTTCGTCCAGAACAAACCATCTTGACAGCCGACCATAATATCCCTACCGAGGGACAGGAAAGCCCCATTAAGGATGCTATATCTCGCCTGCAAGTGGACATGTTGGCCAAAAATGCCAAAGAGTTTGGTCTCACCCATTATGGATTGGGACACTCCAAGAACGGTATTGTGCATGTTATTGGACCTGAAAATGGATACACTCAACCAGGCATGACCATTGTCTGTGGCGATAGTCACACCTCTACGCATGGAGCTTTTGGCACAATAGCCTTTGGTATTGGCACAAGCGAGGTTGAGATGGTGTTGGCATCGCAATGTGTTTTGCAAACTCGCCCCAAAACTATGAGAGTTAGCTTCGAAGGGAAATTGAATCCCATGGTAGGTGCAAAAGATTTGGCACTCTACATGATTTCTCAACTTTCAACAAGTGGTGCAACTGGCTATTTTGTTGAATATGCAGGCGATGCCATTCGTGAACTATCGATGGAAGCAAGGATGACAATGTGCAACTTGAGCATTGAGATGGGTGCACGTGGTGGTTTGATTGCCCCTGACGAGAAAACATTCGACTACATAAATGGTCGTGAATTCGCTCCTAAAGGAGAAAATTGGGATAAAGCAATGGCTTATTGGAAAACATTGAAAACCGACGAGGGTGCAAAGTTTGACAAAGAGGTAACTTACGATGCTTCTAAAATAAAACCAATGATAACTATGTACATTGATGGTAGCATACCAGAGCTAGACGATATAGATGAAGCTGGAAAGAAATCCTTCCAGAACTCATTGAAATATATGGGCTTTACATCGGGCGAAAAGTTAGAAGGCAAACAAGTAGATTATGTCTTTTTAGGTAGCTGTACCAATGGGCGTATCGAAGATTTCCGTTTGTTTACGGAGTATGTGAAAGGTAAAAAGAAAGCAAACAATATTACTGCATGGTTAGTACCTGGAAGTTGGAAGGTGCGCAAGCAAATAGAAGCAGAAGGATTAGACAAAATATTGAATGAAGCTGGGTTTCATTTACGTCAACCAGGCTGTTCGGCTTGTTTGGCTATGAACGATGACAAAATACCAGCAGGCAAATATGCTGTTTCTACATCCAACAGAAACTTTGAAGGTCGTCAAGGACCTGGTTCTCGTACTATTCTTGCTGGACCACTAGTTGCGGCAGCTGTTGCAGTTACTGGAAAGATCACCAACCCTAACTCTTTATAATTATCAACATGGAAAAATTTAAACAAATTACATCAACCTGTGTGCCACTTCCAATTGAGAATGTGGACACCGATCAAATAATACCCGCACGTTTCTTAAAAGCCACTACTCGTGAAGGGTTTGGAAATAATCTTTTCGCCGATTGGCGCTATCATAAAGATGGCTCTCCAAAAACGGACTTCGTTCTGAACGATCCCACCTATATGGGTGAAGTATTGGTTGCAGGTAAAAACTTTGGTAGTGGATCAAGTCGTGAGCACGCTGCTTGGGCATTGGGAGGCTATGGCTTCAAAGTAATTGTATCGAGCTTCTTTGCCGATATATTTCAAAACAATGCGCTCAACAATGGCATCTTGCCCATTGTGATAAGCGAAGGATTCTTGCAAAAGCTTTTCAAGGATATTGAAAACAATCCTGCAACAACTGTTACTGTGGACTTGGTAAACCAAAAGGTGACCAACAATGTATCTGATGAGAGCGAGTCATTCGACATCAATTCATATAAAAAGAACTGTTTGTTGAATGGTTTGAATGATATTGATTTCCTCTTGTTGAACAAAGACAAGATAGAGCAATACGAACAACAACGCGCTTATAGCTACTAACCACTGACTCCTTATATAAGGACGAAATAACCAACAAGGTATGATAGAAATAATGGACACAACGCTGCGTGACGGCGAACAAACCTCGGGAGTATCTTTTGCAGTGCAAGAGAAGGTGAGCATAGCGCGGCTATTGCTCGAAGAGGTGCATGTAGATCGCATTGAAGTGGCCTCCGCCAGAGTTTCAGATGGTGAGTATAAGGCGGTTCGCAAAATTGCAAAGTGGGCAGAAGCATACGGACACCTTGATAAGATAGAGGTGTTGGGTTTTGTTGACGGACGAGTTTCTTTGGACTGGATTACTAGTGCTGGTTGCCGGGTGATTAACTTGCTATGCAAGGGTTCACTCAAACATTGCAAATTCCAATTGAAGCAAACAGTGGAACAGCATCTTGCCAAAATTGAAGAGGTGATTGCCAATGCGCAAGAAATGGGTGTAACAGTAAATATCTATCTAGAAGATTGGTCGAATGGCATGAGCGACTCCGAGGAATACATCTTTACATTGATGGATAAGTTGCAACACCAACCCATCCGCCGCTTTATGTTGCCCGACACCTTGGGTATTCTCAATCCTGATAAAGTGAAAGAGTATGTAACCAAAATGGTAGCACGCTATCCACACCTTCACTTCGATTTTCATGCACACAACGATTATGATTTGGCTGTCGCCAATGTGTATGAAGCTGTAAAAGCTGGAGCAAAAGGTGTGCACGTGACGATGAATGGATTAGGCGAACGAGCGGGAAATGCGTCACTCACAAGTGTAGTAGCGCTCATTCACGACCATTTGAAGCTGAAGACAAACATCAACGAAAACAATGTTTACTACGTAAGCAAAGTGATTGAAAGTTACTCGGGTGTGCGCATCTCTAAAAACATGCCCATCATTGGCGATAATGTTTTCACACAGGTAGCAGGCATTCATGCCGATGGCGATAAGAAAAACAAATTGTATCAAAGCAGTCTAAGCCCCGAACGATTTGACAGAGCAAGAGAATATGCGCTAGGCAAAACATCGGGCAAGGCCAACATCATGAATAACTTATTGACTCTGGGCATTGAGTTGGATGATGAGTCGATGGCAAAAGTTACCGCTCGAATAATAGAGTTGGGCGACAAAAAAGAGATTGTAACATTGGACGAATTGCCCTACATCATATCAGATGTGCTGAAAAATGGAATGGAGGATAATGTTATACAAATGTTGAACTATTCGTTTGCTTTGGCCGATGGACTACGTCCAACAGCATCAGTAAAGATATCGATCTATGGCGAGGTTTACCAACAATCATCGGTGGGAGATGGGCAATATCACGCTTTCTCGAAAGCAATGTATAAGATTTACAAACTGCTCGAAAAACCAACTCCTGAACTCTTGGATTACACAGTCGTAATTCCTCCTGGAGGAAGAACAGATGCATTTGTACAAACCATTATTACATGGAAGTTTGAAGGCAAAACATTTAAGACACGCGGATTGGACATTGACCAAACTGTTGCTGCAGTAAAGGCAACAATGAAAATGTTGAACATGATAGAGAGTGGAAATGTACCCTCGATAAGATTCATAGAGTTGTAAATAACAAAAAGATAATTGAAATTTAAAACAGAATAAAAAATCTTCAATTAAAGACCTCAATATAGATTAATATGAAATTAAAAATAGCAGTATTACCAGGCGATGGTATTGGCCCCGAAATTACAGAGCAAGCATTGGAAGTGACCAAAGCAATTTGTAAAAAGTTTAACCATACATTGGAGTATTCTTTTGCAAGTGTAGGTGCTTGTGCCATTGACGAAACAGGCAATCCTTATCCACAAGAGACACACGACCTGTGCATGCAATCAGATGCAGTTCTGTTTGGCGCTATTGGCGCACCAAAATATGACAATGACCCATCAGCGAAAGTTCGTCCCGAACAGGGTTTGTTGAAAATGCGCAAAAGTTTGGGTTTGTTTGCTAATATTCGTCCCGTATCTACATTTCCATCGCTTTTGCACAAATCTCCACTGAAAGCGGAGATTATTGATGGTGCTGACTTTATGTGTATTCGTGAATTGACGGGTGGTATGTATTTTGGTCAACCACAAGGTCGCAGCGAAGATGGCAACACTGCTTATGATACTTGTATTTACACACGCGAGGAGATAGAACGTATTCTGCATCTTGCTTACAAGTTTGCTATGCAACGTCGTAAAAAACTAACGATGGTGGACAAGGCCAACGTGATAGCAACATCGCGCCTGTGGCGACAAATTGCACAAGAAATTGCGCCACAATATCCTGAGGTGGAAACAGAGTATATGTTTGTTGACAATGCCGCCATGCGCATTATTCAATGGCCCAAAAGCTTTGATGTGATGGTTACAGAGAATCTTTTTGGAGATATTCTTACCGATGAGGCTTCAGTGATAACTGGCTCATTGGGCATGCTTCCCTCTGCATCTATTGGTCTGCACACATCAGTATTTGAGCCCATTCATGGTTCATATCCCGAAGCTACAGGCAAGAACATTGCCAATCCTTTGGCAACTATTCTTTCTGCAGCACTTATGTTTGAGTATGCTTTTGAATTACCCGAAGAGGGCGCTTGCATACGTGCAGCTGTTGTAGCAAGCATGGACGCAGGAGTAGTAACAAGCGATATTGCCAATGACGAAACACCAAGTAGCACAACCGAAGTGGGCGAGTGGATTGTGAATTATGTATTATCCTGGGATTGTGGAGCTTCTGCTCCGCAAAAATGATAGAGACGAAAAGTACGAAGCAGGAGCTTCGTACGTCCCAGGGGAAAAACAATTACAACAATGAATAAAAAACAAAACTCTGACGAGCGGCAAGCTAAAAGAGAAGAACAAAATAAAAAGAAACGCCTAAACAGCTACACCAGCACATCGGGCAGACGCATGGCTGGTGCGCGAGCACTTTGGCGTGCCAATGGTATGAAAGACGAGCAGATGGGTAAACCCCTGATTGCTGTTGTCAATTCCTTTACACAGTTTGTACCTGGTCATGCGCACTTGCATCACATTGGCCAAATGGTGAAACATGAGATTGAAAAACTGGGTTGCTTTGCAGCCGAGTTCAACACCATTGCCATTGACGATGGTATTGCCATGGGGCACGACGGGATGCTCTATTCACTTCCCTCGCGCGATTTGATTGCTGACTCAATAGAGTATATGATCAACGGGCACAAAGTAGATGCTATGGTGTGCATTAGCAATTGCGATAAAATTACTCCAGGAATGCTTTTAGCATCCATGCGACTGAACATCCCCACTATATTTGTGTCGGGTGGACCTATGGAAGCCGGCGAAATGGATGGAGAGCAAATAGACTTGGTGGATGCAATGGTAGGAGGAGTGGATGATTCAATTTCTAATGAACGACTTTCTCAAATAGAGAAGCTGGCTTGCCCCACATGCGGTTCATGCTCGGGAATGTTTACAGCCAACTCCATGAACTGTTTGAATGAAGCAATTGGTTTGGCTTTGCCAGGCAATGGGACTATCCTTGCCACACATGTCAATCGTAAACAGCTCTTTGTAGATGCTGCAAAACAGATTGTAGCAAATGCAAATGCCTACTATTTCGAAGAGGATGAAACAGTTCTTCCACGCAGTATTGCTACAAAAGCAGCATTCATGAATGCTATGACAGTAGATATTGCCATGGGGGGATCTACCAACACTATTCTGCATCTTTTGGCCATGGCCAATGAAGCACAGGTTGATTTCACGATGGACGACATCAATACGCTTTCTACGCAAGTTCCCTGTGTTTGTAAGGTAGCTCCTAATAGTGATAAATATCATATTCAGGATGTGAATCGTGCGGGAGGCATATTAAATATTATGAAACAATTGGCCGATGGAGGGTTGATAGATACTTCTGTTCATCGTGCAGATGGATTGACCTTGGCGGAAGCATTAGACAAATATAATTTAGACACTGAAACGATAGATAAAGAAGCGGAGAGAATATACAAATCTGCTCCCGGTAGAGAATTTAATTTGGTGATGGGTTCGCAAAACAAAGTATTCGACACATTAGATGAGGACAGAGAAAATGGATGTATCCGCTCAGTTGAACATGCCTACACTGCCGATGGTGGTTTGGGTGCGCTGAAAGGAAATATTGCATTAGATGGTTGCGTTGTGAAAACAGCGGGTGTAGACGAAAGTGTCTGGAAGTTTAGCGGCAAAGCACGCGTATTTCATTCACAAGACGATGCATGTGATGCCATTTTGAGAGATAAAGTAAGTGCTGGTGATGTAGTAGTGATTGCTTATGAAGGGCCAAAAGGCGGACCAGGAATGCAAGAGATGCTATACCCCACATCGTATATCAAAGCAAAACATTTGGGCGAAAAGTGTGCACTCATCACAGATGGTCGTTTCTCTGGCGGAACATCGGGTCTTTCCATTGGTCATATATCACCAGAAGCAGCTGCTGGCGGAGCTATTGGACTGATAAGAGACAATGATATTATAGATATAGACATTCCTAACCGCTCCATCAACCTCAGAATATCTGACAAGGAGTTGCAGGAACGTAGAGAAGCAGAAAACAAGAAAGGGAAAGAAGCTTTCAAACCTCTGCGCGACAGAAAAGTATCGCCTGCACTGCAAGTGTATGCACGCTTTGTGAGTTCAGCAGATTTGGGAGCAGTTAGAATAATTGAAGATTAAGAAATAGAAAATGTAGTCAAAATATAGAAGAGAAGGTTATCAACTAAATACTTTATTGATATGGAAGAAGTAACAACAAAAACAATAACAGAAACAGATACGAAAACAACGGTAATGACTGGTAGCGAAGCGCTCATTCAGTCACTAATGCATGAAGGAGTAGACACTTTGTTTGGCTACCCCGGAGGTGCTATCATGCCAGTTTTTGATGCCCTATACGACAAGAAAGATAAGATGAAGCACATACTTGTTCGTCACGAACAGGGTGCAGTGCATGCTGCTCAAGGATATGCCCGTGTGTCAAAGAAGGTAGGCGTAGCCTTGGTAACATCAGGCCCAGGAGCAACCAATGCTATTACAGGTATCACGGATGCCATGATGGATAGCACACCAATGGTTGTTATTTCTGGACAAGTAGCATCTACATTGTTGGGTACAGATGCTTTTCAAGAAGCCGATGTGATTGGTGTGTCGTTACCAGTTACAAAATGGGCCTATCAGATTAGGCGAGCCGAAGATATTGCATGGGCAGTATCACGTGCTTTCTATATTGCATCAAGCGGACGTCCAGGTCCTGTGATATTGGATATTGCCAAAGATGCTCAAATAGCCACTTGTGAGTATAAGTATGAGAAGACTACTGCACTTCGTAGTTATCGTCCACAGCCTGTTCCCTGTAAAGAAAAAATTGCTGATGCCGCTGAGTTAATCAATCAAGCAAAGAAACCTTTTGCACTGATAGGGCAGGGCGTGATACTTGGAAATGCAGAGAAAGAGTTGATTGCCTTCTTAGAGAAAGCACAAATTCCCTTTGCTTGGACTATACTTGGACTATCTGCAGTGCCAACGGATCATCCGCTCAATTGTGGTATGTTGGGTATGCATGGTAATATCGGGCCTAATATAAAAACCAATGAGTGCGATGTACTCATTGCTATTGGTATGCGCTTTGACGATCGTGTGACGGGCGATTTGACTAAGTATGCTAAGCAGGCCAAGGTGATTCATTTTGATATAGACAGGGCAGAAGTTGATAAGAACGTAAAAGCTACTGTGAAAGTGTTGGGCGATGCCAAACGCACATTACCTATGGCAACGGAATTGCTGAAAGAGAATTCGCATACAGAATGGTTAGCTGAATTTAGAGCACTAGATAAAAAAGAGCATGATTGTATTATCAACAGCGAGCTTTATTCTGAAACAGGTCCTATCAAGATGGGCGAAGTGGTGAACAGAGTGAGTGAGGCTACCGAAAACAAAGCTATCTGTGTAACAGATGTCGGTCAGAACCAAATGATGGCAACACGCTACTTCAAATTTACAGAATCGCGCAGCGTAGTTACATCAGGCGGATTGGGAACAATGGGCTTTGGTTTGCCTGCAGGCATAGGTGCTAAATACGGAGCACCCGATAGAGAGGTTTGCATATTTGTTGGCGATGGTGGTTTACAAATGACCATTCAGGAGTTTGGAACTATTATGGAGTACAATATTCCCGTGAAAATTATTTTGCTCAACAATAACTTCTTGGGAATGGTGCGTCAGTGGCAAGAGATGTTTTTTGAGGAGCGATATTCTGAAACAAAGATGCAAAATCCGGACTTCATCAAAATTGCAGATGCTTACGACATTAAAGGTAGGAAAGTAGTGAAAAGAGAAAACTTGGATGAAGCCATTGCCGAGATGCTTGAGCACGATGGAGCTTATTTACTGGAAGTAGAAGTGGAAGCCAACGGAATGGTTTTCCCCATGGTTCCTTCTGGGGGTTCTGTTAGCGATATTATATTAGGAAACGGACATACTTTATAATATAATCTCAAACGATAATATAAACATTAAACAGCATACATTATGCAAGAACAAACATTATATACCATCACTGTGTTCTCAGAGAACGTTGTGGGAGTTCTCAATCAAATAACAGCCATTCTTACACGCAGGCAAATGAATATAGAAACACTATCTGTTTCGCCCTCTGCCATTAGTGGTATTCATAAATTTACGATCACTACTTATGCATCCCACGAAGATGTAATGAAAAAACTGGTGAAACAGATTGACAAACGTGTGGATGTGCTAAAGGCTTACTATAATATAGATGAGGAATTGGTGCACCAAGAGATAGCATTGTACAAAATAGAAACATCTAAGCTTGTTGCAACTACCAATGTTGAAGAGCTTATTCGAAAATACAATGCACGCATCATGGATGTGAGCGATCATTCAACCATTCTCCAAAAAACAGGCCATTATGCCGAGACACAAGCACTCTTTGAAGAGTTGAGTCAGAGTATTGGCGTGTTGCAATTCATTCGTTCGGGTAGGGTGGCAATCACCAAATCTAAAGTGGAGCGACTGAGTGATTTATTGGCACGACGTGCCCTCGTAGATTCAGAAAACGAAGAAACAATAACTGATAATTAAAATAATTAACTCAAACAATAAACAATAAATAAAGAAATAATATGGCAATAATGAATTTTGGCGGAGTAGAAGAAAATGTAGTAACCCGCGACGAGTTTCCTTTAGCAAAAGCGCAAGAAACAATGAAAGACGAAACCATAGCAGTAATTGGTTATGGAGTGCAAGGACCGGGACAATCGCTTAACTTGCGCGACAATGGTTTCAATGTAATAGTTGGACAACGCAAAGAGAGCAAAACATGGCAAAAAGCCATTGATGATGGTTGGGTTCCTGGTGAAACGCTTTTCGAAATTGAAGAAGCTTGTGAGCGTGGCACTGTTATCCAATACTTGCTGTCGGATGCAGCTCAAATTGAACTTTGGCCAACAGTGAAAAAGCATTTAACTGCAGGGAAGGCTCTCTATTTCTCACATGGTTTTGGTATTACCTATAAAGAACGCACAGGTATTATTCCTCCTGCCGATGTAGACGTTATTTTGGTTGCACCCAAAGGATCGGGAACAAGCCTTCGCAGTATGTTTTTAGAAGATAGAGGCTTAAATTCAAGCTACGCTATCTTTCAAGATGCAACAGGCAAAGCTTATGACCGTGCAGTATCTTTAGGAATTGGTGTAGGTTCGGGTTATTTGTTCGAAACAACTTTCAAGCGTGAAGTATTTTCTGACTTGACTGGTGAACGAGGTACATTGATGGGAGCAATTCAAGGATTGATGCTTGCACAATATGAAGTGTTGCGCGAGAATGGACACACTCCATCTGAGGCTTTCAACGAAACTGTTGAGGAATTGACACAATCATTGATGCCTCTGTTTGCAGAAAATGGAATGGACTGGATGTATGCCAACTGCTC
>SMEQ01000039.1_pt1 | contig 41461 bp, 35 predicted proteins | sample 2456281 | NCBI WGS metagenome assembly SMEQ01 (sample SAMN10132596, study PRJNA489261) | soil metagenome | isolation source: day1 antibiotic-loamy sand soil ammended with raw manure from dairy cow... | place: USA | collected 2015-04-01
GCTCCGCAGCCCTTTATTCTTAGGAACTAAAAAAGAAAATAATGTTTAACTTTGTAAGAAATCAAGATAGAAATTACACACTCTTAGGGATACTACCCCATTATACAAACTAACTTCGATTTATATGGGTTTACTATGTTGTTAAGTTTAAAAAAATAAAGGCAGGATGATTTTGACATCACCCACCCTTATTTCGGTTTGTTTACTAAAAAAAACTTTAAATATCTAATTAATCCGGCCTTTTACCACCTAAAAAACTATTGATTGTACTGATTACGCCACCTTTGGATTTCTTCTCGTCCTCTACTTCATATCCAGAAAGAAAACCATCTTCTTGCTCTTCATTTGTAATTTCAAAATCCACATTTTGTCTTTGATAAGCTGGAATAGACTCAATAAAATCATCTTTTTTCTCAAAATCTTGAGCAGCTCTTTCTCTTAACTTCTGAGCTCTTAATTCTAAATGACGCTTCGCCTCTTCAAATCTTTTCTCATCTTCCATCTCTAATTCATTCACACTTTGTTGCGTCTTCAGATAAGCTTGGCGTTGACTTTGATCGGTTGTATCCACCTTTGTAGATTCTTTCGAATCCTTTATCGTCATTTTTAAGCCCTCATCTTGACTTTCAACTTTCCTTTCTTCCTCTTGGTTGGATTCCGTTGAAATGGTATCTTGTTTTACTTCATTTGGAGCAGGTCTATTTTGTTGAGCCACTTTAGGCAATTCTAAATTAAAATAAACAGGTCGTTCTCCTTGATTAGTATCCTTTGGCTCCGTAAAATCAACAGGTTGATGTCTTTCAGAACTTTGCGTTAAACGAGGCTCTAAAGGTTCCATAGTTGCTTCTGGTTCTTCTTCTGTTAAAGCACCTTTTTCAATTTTCTTTACCGCATCCTTATCGTCAATATCAACTACAATTCTAGCCGGTTTCTTTTTATTAATTTGATCTTCAGGAGTAAACTCTTCATAGTTGAATCCAGTAGCAATAATAGTTACAGAAATATGATCTTCTAATTCTGGATCATTTCCCATTCCTAAGATAATATCACAATTATTTCCAGCTTTTTCTTGAACATATTGTTGAATAATATCCAACTCATCTAAAGAATGCTCATACTCTCCTACACCAGAAGTGATGTTTAATAAAATCCATTTCGCACCTTTAATTTCATTATCATTTAACAATGGAGAATCCAATGCTTCTGATACTGCTTTTAAAGCTCTGTCTTCTCCAACAGTTAATGCAGATCCTAAAATAGCACGACCACCTTTACGCATAACAGTTTGAACGTCGTTAAAGTCAAGGTTCACACGACCATCATCCGTAATTAAATCTGTAATACAACGCGCTGCTGTAGAAAGGATACTATCCGCTTTAGAGAATGCCTGTGAGAATCCAATATTACCGAATTGTTGTCTTAATTTATCATTTGAAATAATCAAAATAGTATCCACATATTGCTTCATCGCATTGATACCTTCCTGTGCTTGTTTTAAACGCTTTCTACCTTCATAGGCAAATGGCGTAGTAACAATACCCACGGTTAGAATATCAAGCTCTCTACAAACTTGTGCGATAATAGGCGCAGCACCCGTTCCTGTTCCTCCACCCATTCCAGCGGTAATGAAAACCATTTTGGTAGAATCTTGAAGAATCTTTCTGATTTCTTCCATAGACTCTTCACCTGCTTGCCTACCCACTTCTGGGTTAGCACCAGCTCCTAAACCTTGCGTTAAGTTCGGTCCTAATTGGATTTTATGTGGAATTGGACTTTGTGCTAATGCCTGTGAATCCGTATTACACAAAATAAAATCAACACCCTCAATTCCTAATCTATACATGTGGTTTACAGCATTACCGCCACCACCACCAACACCTATTACCTTGATAATGGATTCATTTGTTTCCGGAATTTCAAAATGTACCATAAAATTATTTATTTATATATGCTCTTATTAGAGTTAATGATTTATTAATATTTTAAACAATATTACTAATATTAGTCTATTTTATCGTCATTCACATCTTCAAAAATGTTGACGATCGATGTTTTAATAGAATCAAATATTTTCTTAATTGTGTTCTTTTCTTTTGTTTTATCTTCTCTATCTTCATAACCTCCCCAAGTTTGGGTAGTTACATCTTCTTTAGTATCATTGAAATCTTCATTTTCAACAACTTGACTTGCCTCTTTTTGAACCTCAGAAGTTTCTAATTCGTTTTTTTCAGTTGCTTTTTCTTGAAACGTCAATTCTACTTCTTCTTTAGATGTCAAACTGTTCGTAGAACCTATTTTCCCAGCTTCATAATCTGAATATCCTCTTAAAATTAAACCAATACAAGTAGAATATCTCGGATTTTCAAGTTCTTTAATATTATTCGCAGAAACATGTTCTACCGGATAACCTATTCTTGCATTAAATCCTGTTACAAATTCAGTCAGCTGTAAAACGTTCTGAAGTTCGCTTCCGCCACCTGTTAAAATAATACCTCCAAACAACTCATGATCAATATTTAAAGTTTTCAATTCATCCATTGCAAACTCTAAAATCTCTTTCATTCTAGCTTCAATAATCGCGGCTAAGTTACGAACTGCAATTTCCTTTGGTGGCAAACCACGCAATCCAGGAATAGTGATATACGCATCAGGATTCGCTTCTTGTGCTAAAGCAGTTCCAAATTTCACTTTCATAGCCTCTGCTTGTGCTTTCAACACTTGTAAAATCTTACGAATATCTTCTGTAATATTAGTTCCCGCATAAGGAATCACAGCTGTATGCTTTAAAATTCCATCATGAAAAATAGCTAAATCAGTTGTACCACCTCCAATATCGATTACTGCAACTCCAGCTTCTAAATCTTCTGCACTTAAAATCGCAGCAGCTGACGCTAAAGGTTGTAACACCAAATCCTGAGTTACTAAACCTAATTTATCTACACATCTTTTAATGTTTCTGATCGAAAATTTATCTCCAGTAATGACATGAAAAGTAGCGCCTAATTTTACACCATACATACCTACAGGATTCACTTTTCTTGGAGCATCATCCACTCTGAATTCTTGAGGAATAATGTCAATAATTTGATCACCCGCTGGAATAAATAATTGACGTTGATCGTTAATCAATTTATCAACGTCTTCTTTTGTAATTTCAATATCTGAATCTCCTCTTACAATCTCTCCTTTCACTTGCATACTCTTGATATGCTTCCCTGCAATACCTACATATACTTCATTAATAACAAGATCAGGATTTTTCATCTTTAATGCACCCAAAGCATTTTCAATGGATTGTGTACATTCTTCAATATTCAATACCACGCCATGATCAACACCTGCTGAGTCTGCTAAACCCATACCTAAAATGTCAATTTTTCCATATTCATTTTTCTGACCAGCAATAGCCACTACTTTAGTAGTACCAATGTCTAATCCAACAATTATAGGTTGCTGATTATTTGTAGTTTTAGAAGTATTCATAGTGTTCATAGTAATATTTTCAAAAATAGAGTTTAAATTTCTAATAATTCGTTTTTTATTGCAAAATCGTTTCCATGGGCATATCAGATTCCTCCTCGGGTGGTGCCACTTCAAAATAAGGGGTCATATCCACTTTTGGAGCTTTCTTATTTAAACTTGGTTTAGCCACCACTTGACCGTTAAACCGAAGATCTATATCTTGATATCTATGCCATCCGACCTTATTTAACACCTCTTTATAAAACACCTGCAAATTAAAAAATTTATCGGCCATTTTGGTCGTATCGCCGAAATGTATTTTATGCTCTCCCACTAATGGAATTAAAACGAATTCTTGTTTGGTATTTACATCAATTTGACTGATTTGAGCTGACCAGAACTCGTCTTCTTGAATAAAGTTTGACAAGGCAATCATTTTAGTAAACATTTCATGTTGAAGTACCTTACTACTAAAGAATGGAACATTGGTATAAATAGGAACAGGGTAATTATATCCTACGACCAAAGGCAAATTTTGCAGATGAGCATCTACATAATAGCTCGCGCCAGAGGTTTCAAAAACCCGCGCTATAGGAATTCTTTGTTTTATATTTACATTCAACATCTTTTGTTGATCTATATAAACCTCCGCATTTTCAACCCATGGATTTGAAAGTGCTTTAGCTTCTATGTGATTTAAATCTAAATCTTTCAGTTTTGTATTATAAATTGGGATTTCTCTGTCATGGACTAGCCACTGTTCGATATCTTTTTTATCTAGGAATAAAAATGGAGTATTTTGATTTAAATCCACTTTCACACCCTGATAAAAAGCATCTTTCTGACCCCAAAAAGTTATAGACACAAGACTTAATAAAGCAATAAAAAGCAAGCTTAAACCTACAACCTTCAATATATTACTTTTCTTGTCCATATCCAATGTTTTGCTCAAATTTTTCCTTGATTTTTTCAACAATTTGATCAATATCTCCAGCACCTGCAGAAATGAGTATTTGACCTGGTACAAACTCCAAATTTCCCACTACATTTTCTAAGTTATCTAAGCCAATTTTTGATGCCTCTAATTCAATAAAAGGAACCATCATTTCAGTATTTACACCTTTTATCGGCAACTCTCTTGCAGGATATATCGGCAATAAAACGACCTCATCAGCTAGACTCAAACTTCCTCCAAATTCCTTATAAAAACTTTGGGTCCTTGAAAACAAATGTGGTTGAAAAATAATCTTTACCTTTTTTTCTGGAAATGCTTTTTTAACACCATTCAGCAATTGAAATAATTCTTCCGGATGATGCGCATAGTCATCTATATATAGATATTCTTTAGCGTTTACAATATATTCATATCTTCTTTTAACTCCTTTAAAATCATGCATAGCAGCTTTGATCTTATGAATCTCAATGCCTTTTATTCGAGACACAGCATAAGCCGCTAAAACATTTTCCACATTATGTCTGCCACCCATTGCCATGAAAAAGTCTTCGTAAAGCACGCCTCTATCTAAAATATCAAAACGAAAACCTCCGTCTTCTGCTTGAATATTCATGGCTATAAAGTCAGCTCCTTTATCTAAATCTAATCCGTAAGTATATACTTCTAAGTCTTCTCGTGCCCATAATTTAGGAACTTGTTGATTCACAATCAAAACACCGTTTTCACTGATTTTATTTACAAAATCTTTAAACGCTTCAAGAACGGCTTCTTCACTTCCGAAAATATCTAAATGATCTGCAGACACTGCACTCAAAATCGCAATATCAGGATGCAGCTTTAAAAAACTTCTATCATACTCATCCGCCTCAATCACCACTAATGGTCTTTCATGCGTCCAGTAATTAGTTTGAAAATTCGCTGAAACACCACCTAAAAATGCATTACATCCAAAACCTGACGCTCTTAAAAGAAACGCAGTCATGGTAGTTATCGTCGTCTTACCATGTGTTCCTGCAATTGCTACACATTTATAATCTTTACTTATCTTTTCTAATACATCTGCTCTCTTCAAGAAAGGAGCTTCTAATGCTTGAGCATATTTAAATAATTCACTACTTGCTGGAATAGCTGGAGTATAAACCACTAAATCCACATCTTTTGGAACATGATTTGTATTTTCTACATACTGAATATCCATCCCTTCTTTTTCCAATAAACGAGTTAAAGGAGTAGGTCTTCTGTCATAGCCAAAAACCTTTGTTCCTTTTTCGTTAAAAAAACGGGCCAAAGCACTCATTCCAATGCCTCCAATTCCAATAAAATATACTTTTTTAAATTGCTCCATGACCTTACCTGTTAATTACAAATAATAATATCTTCAATCGTTTTTAATATCTCTTGCTCCGCATTTGGCAAAGCTAGTTTTTTCATATTTTGTCCCATTTCTTGAGCACGTGTTGCATCATTTAATATGAATTCTACTTGCTCCGCTAAACCCTTTTCCACTTCATCATCCTTTACCAAATAAGCTGCATTTGCATCCACAAATGCCATAGCGTTACTGCGTTGATGATCCTCTGCAGCAAAAGGATAAGGCACAAATACCACTGGCTTTCCTACTAATGCTAATTCGGCACATGCAAGCGCACCTGCTCTACTTATAATAACACTCGAAGCACCATAAGCCTTTTCTATATCATCGAAAAAAGATTGAACGACAACGCCTTTCAGGTTTTTTAATTCTTGAGCAACATTATAATTCTTTCCAGTTTGCCATATCAATTGATATCCTTTTCCATGCCAATCCTTGACTTTTAAAGCCACAGCTTTATTAATCGACACCGCTCCCAAACTTCCTCCAATGACAACAATAGTTTTCTTCGATGGATCCAAATCAAAAGAGGCTAAACATTCCTGTTGAGAAAGTGAAAACTCTTTTATTTGCTTTCTAATAGGATTACCCGTTTTTACAATATTTTCATTAGGGAAAAAAGCCTCCATACCCTCATATGCTACACATATCGCTTTAGCTTTTCTTCCTAATATTTTATTCGTCTTACCTGCATAAGAATTCTGTTCTTGAATTAAAGTAGGTATATTTTTATTTTGAGCTTCTTTTAAAATCGGGAAACTGGCAAATCCACCTACCCCAATTGCTATATGAGGTTGAAAGTCATTTAATATTTTAGCCGCCATTTTCTTGGACTTCAACAATTTAAAAGGCAAAGACCAATTCTTCCATATTTGCTTTCTATGCATGCCTACAATCGGTAATGCCACAATCTTATATCCTGCTTTAGGCACACGCTCCATTTCCATTTTCCCTTCAGCTCCTACAAACAATAATTCCACCTGAGGATATTTCCCTTTTATAGCTTCAGCAATCGCCAAAGCCGGAAAAATATGACCACCCGTTCCACCACCTGCTATAATGACTTTTAATGTTTTCATATTAAGCTACTTGTAAAGGATTAACAGGTTCTTTTCTCTTATCTGCTGCTTTCATTTCCAATGCATCCGCATGACGACTCACCGACAAAATAATCCCTACCGATATACTGGTGAAAATTATAGAGGAGCCTCCCATGCTTACTAAGGGTAAAGTCAAACCAGTTACTGGAAATAATTGCACCGTTACCGCCATATTTATAAAGGCTTGAAACACTAAAGTAAAACTTAAGGCTAAAGCCAAAAAGCCACCAAATGCATAAGGTGTTTTTCTAAAAATCAATATACTTCTCCATAGAAAAACTAAATAACAAGACATGGTTAAAAAACCACCTATAATTCCATACTCTTCAATAATAATAGCATAAATAAAATCCGAATAAGGATGAGGTAAATAATCCCTTGCCCAACTATTCCCTGGACCTCTTCCAAAAGTTCCTCCTCCTGCAATTGCTATCGCTGCTTGCGTGATTTGATAGTTTTTTTCATTCGCATATTTATCTTCATCATTATTTGAATAGTTGACAATTCTACTTTCCCATGTTTCTGCTCTACCCCATCCAGTTGCTTTTGACATCATAAATACCAAACTCAATAAAACAGTTATAGACAGCATTAATCCTAATATATGCTTCACCTGCACTCTTCCTAAATAGAACACGATACAAGAGGTCAAGCCTAAAACCATCGCTGTGGATAAGTTAGCAGGTGCAATTAAAATACAAGTAAACACTACAGGCAATAATAAAGGTCTGAATCCTTTTGTCAGAGATTTAATATCTTTTTGTCTAATAGAAAGCGTTTTGGCTAAATAAGTAAACAAAGCCAATTTCGCTAAGTCAGAAGTCTGAATCGTAAGTCCTACACCAGGAATCCTTAACCATCTCGAACCTTCATTTAAAGTTGTCCCAAAAAACAATGTATAAAACAATAATGGAATACTGATTATGATGAGAATAGAAGAAATTTTTGAAAAAACAGTGTAATTCATTCTATGAACTCCATAGATTATTCCCAATCCACCCAATAAAGTAACGACTTGCTTCACTAGAAAATAACCTGGTTCTTTACCCATTTTCCATGCCAAAGATCCCGTCGCCGAATACACCGCCAATAAGCTTACTATAAACAGCAACAACACTACTGCCCACAGAACTGGATCTCCTTTAATTTTTAATTTCTCTCGCATCATTCCTTATTTTATAAAGATAAAACCGCAGCTTTAAATTGACTTCCTCTATCTTCGAAATTCTCAAACAAATCAAAACTCGCACATCCTGGAGCTAACAACACAACATCTCCTTGATTCGCTACAGAATAAGAAGCATGCACCGCATCAATAGCTGAAGACGTTTCTATAATGGTATTCACTTTACCTTCAAAGAAATTGATAATCGGACTGTTATCTTTCCCCATACATATAATCGTATGCACTTTTTCAAGCACTATTTCTTCAATTTCTTGATAATCATTTCCTTTATCTTGACCACCTAAAATTAAAACAGTGGGCTTATTCATGCTTTCTAAAGCAAACCAAACGGAGTTTAAATTCGTTGCTTTACTATCATTAATAAAATCCACACCTTTAACAGTAGCTACAAATTCCAACCTATGCTCTAGTCCTCCAAAAGTGGAAAAACTCTCTCTAATCTTTTCATTTCTCAAACCTAAAGCTCGGGCTGAAATTCCTGCCGCCATGGTATTATATTGATTATGCGTACCTTTTAAAGCCAAGTCATGAATCGATACATCCATATCGTCTTCATCCATTTTAAAATGAATATGGTCTTCTTTTTTATAAGCTCCCATTTCGCCTTTAAAGTTATTTTCGTTCATAGTCATTCTTGCAATTTTGGAGTTCACCTTATTATTTTCTAAATAATTATTGATATAAGGATCATCCGTATTTAATATTAATATATTTTCTGGACTTTGATTTTTAGCAATATTGAACTTAGCATGCACATACGCCTCCATACTTTCGTAACGATCTAAATGATCTGGACTTGCATTTAAAATAATCGCAATTTCAGGTCTGAATTTTTCAATATCTTCTAATTGAAAACTACTCAATTCTAATACATACCAATCTTTAGGATGTAAAGCGATTTGTTTTGCAAAGCTGATACCAATATTTCCAACTAAAGCACAATTCAATCCACCACTTTTCAAAACATGATGAAGTAATGTAGCTGTCGTTGATTTCCCATTAGTTCCTGTGATTCCAATTACTTTCCCTTGCTCTATATACTGAAAAGCAAATTCAATCTCACTGACCATCGGAACTCCTTGCTCCTTAAAATGTTGAATCAATGGAATATTGGGAGAAATACCAGGACTTTTAATAATTAAATCAAAGTCTTTAGATAAGGCTAATTCGTGCCCATTTTCTTCAATCTCCACATCATAGCGCGATAATTCAAAACGAAAATCTGCACTGATTGCTTTATAATCTGTGAGCATCACTTTCCAGCCTCGACTTGCAGCTAAAATGACTGCACCGACTCCGCTGATTCCACCTCCAATTACTAATAATCTCTTAGTCATTTTATTGAATTTTCATGCTGATTACGCTCAATACCACTAATAGGATTGCTATAATCCAAAATCTTGTTACTATTTTACTTTCGTGATAACCTAATAATTGATAATGATGATGCAAAGGTGCCATTTTCATCAGTCGCTTCCCCTCGCCATATTTCCTTTTAGTATGTTTAAAATATGCCACCTGCATGATCACAGATACATTTTCTACTAAAAACACACCACACACAATCGGAATCAATAATTCCTTTCTAACGATAATCGCTAATGCTGCAATAATCCCACCTAAAGCTAAACTTCCTGTATCGCCCATGAAAACTTGCGCTGGATAAGCATTATACCACAGAAAGCCTACACAAGCCCCTACAAAAGCGGCAATAAATATGGTCAATTCTCCCAAATTAGGGATGTGCATGATATTCAAATAATTCGCAAAAATATAGTTCCCCGACAAGTATGCAAACACGCCAAAACCAGCTCCAGCAATAGCCGAAGTTCCTGTCGCTAACCCATCAATCCCATCAGTTAAGTTGACTCCATTAGAAACGGCTGTTATAATAAAAATGACAAACAGAATGTAAATAATAGGTGTCATCCATTTCACCGCATTCGTGCCAAAAATCGCAGCCACTGCACTGTAATTAAACTCATGTCCTTTTAAAAAGGGAATAGAAGTGACTGGAGAATGTACACGTACATAAGTTTGCTCTTCTCCTTTTTCATTCATGTGCTTAATAGGACCAGATACTATCTTTTCACGATCTGAATCTGTGATTTCCACACCAACTTCTACTTTTTTACTTGTGACAATATCCTGATGATAAAACATCGTAATACCTATAATACAACCTAAACCAACTTGACCTAAAACCTTAAACCTGCCTTTTAATCCGTCTTTATCTTTTTTAAATACTTTAATGTAATCATCTATAAAGCCTATAATCCCCAACCAAACAGTGGCTAATATCATCATGATGATATAGATATTGTGAACTTGTGCAAATAGTAATGTAGGAATTAAAATACCTGCGATAATAATCAAGCCTCCCATCGTAGGAGTGCCTTGTTTTGCATTTTCTCCTTCTAAACCTAAATCTCTTACTGTCTCTCCAATCTGCTTTTTCTTCAAAAACTGAATCAAAACTTTTCCAAACACCATCGTAATTACCAAAGAAAGCAATATGGCTAATCCAGCACGAAAAGTGATGTACTGAAATAAGCCCGCACCGCTCAGGTCGAATTGTTCTCTTAAATAATTAAATAAGTAATAAAGCATGGTTCTTTATTTAATGTTCATTAATTGAAAAGCTTTTAAAGCTTCTTCCTTATCATCAAAATGATTTCTAACTCCGTTTATTTCCTGGTAAGTTTCATGTCCCTTACCCGCCACTAATATGATATCATTGGGTTTTGCCCACTGCACTGCAAGTTTGATAGCTTCTCTTCTATCTGCCATTTGAGTGATTTTTCTATTTTCATCTGCTGTAGCACCTTCCATCATATCTTTCAAAATCAACTGAGGATCTTCCGTTCTTGGATTATCCGAAGTCAAAATCACTTTATGACTACGCTCTGTCGCTACTTTACGCATCAAAGGCCTTTTCGTCTTATCTCGATCACCACCACAACCTACCACTGTTATGATTTCACCACCTTGAGCATTCATCTGTTCAATTGTGGTCAATACATTCAACAAGGCATCAGGCGTATGTGCATAATCAATGATTACTCTGATATTCATTTCAGGAGCAAATAAAGTCTCAAATCTACCTGCTGCACCTTTTAACAAACTTAAATGAGTCAAAACTTCATCCTTAGCATAACCTAACTCTACAGCTACCGCGTAAACAGACAATAAGTTATAAGCATTAAATAAGCCATTCAACATAAAATGCACCTCGTGACCATCCACTTCCATAAATAATCCCGCTCCCTCATTTTCTAAGACTACGCCTTTATAATCCACAATATGCTGTAAACCATACATCTTCTTTATCGCTTTCGTATTTTGAAGCATTACTAATCCTCTTTTATCATCTCTATTAGAAATCGCAAAAGCTTTGGGACTTAAATGATCAAAAAATTTCTTTTTAGCTTCGATATAATTGGCGAAAGTTTCGTGATAATCTAAATGATCATGAGAAATATTCGTAAACACAGCTCCATCAAAATCAATCGCTGAAATTCTATCTTGATCGATGGCGTGAGAGCTTACTTCCATGAAAACATGTGTGCAGCCAGCTGCTAACATTTCTGCAAAAAGTGACTGCAAAACAATCGGATTAGGAGTAGTATGTGTGGAATTTACACGACGTCCTCCTATAAAATGTTCTATCGTAGAAATCAACCCCACCTCATGTCCTAATGCAGAAAACAATTGATACAGCAAAGTCGTAATAGTTGTCTTTCCATTAGTTCCAGTAACACCCACCACTTTCATTTGCTGACTTGGGTGTTCATAAAAATTAGCCGCCAATAAACCCAATTCAGATCTCAAATTGGAAGACATATAATAATCGACATCTCCATGATATGACGACAATGGTCTTTCTATAAAAATAACCTTAGCTCCATTTTCGATGGCTTGATTTATATAATCATGACCATCTGCAAGCGATCCTTTTATAGCTACATAAATAGCTCCCAACTCAGCTTCCTTAGAATGCAAAACCATAGGTCCTGCAGTGGAATGCTGAATAGAAGTGACTGCTTTTAAATCACTATGAAGCAATATTTTATTGAGTTCTGCTTTCATTAATTCAAATAGATTGTAATTTCCTTTCCTTTGCTAATACGTTCACCTTCATTCATAGATTGATTGACCACCTTTCCCCTACCTTGCACTTTCACTATCATTCCTTGAGACTCTAAAAGCATTAAAGCATCTCTCAATCCCATTCCTTTCATATTTGGAATTCGCTGCCCTTCCGTTTTCACTTCTTGACCTTTAATGATTTTCGATTTTTTATCCACTGCAGAAAACCTCATCATTCTATCATGATCACTTTGCGGTAGGTTCCAACCTAAGTATTTACCAATAGTTACCATAGACTGATGACTGGCTTGCGTTTCAGGAATACTGAAATAATCTAAAGAATCTAAAGGCAAAGCCCACCCACCGACTTCATTTGCATATAACTTATCTGCAATTTTCTTAAACACTGAACCTCCTAAGATCGACCCATAATAAACACCATGAGGTACTGATCTCACTAAAATCGCAATCGTATATCGAGGATTTTCCATAGGAAAATAACCTACAAATGAACCTTGTCTAACTCCATCTCTGTAAGTAATCCCTTTATCTGCCACTTGAGCTGTTCCTGTTTTCCCACCTGCATTATAATAAGGGGACTTCACTGACCTTGCTGTCCCTTCTTCTACCACACTGTGCAAAGCTTCTTGCAATTGTTTTATGGTTGATGGTTTAGCTATTTTCTCTTCCAAAACCACAGGATCAAACCTTTCTAAAACTTGGCCATATTCTCTAATTTCACTTACTAAATAAGGTTTCATCAATTTACCATCATTAGCTACTGCATTATAAACCATACAAGTATGCAATGGTGTAATCAAACTTTCATAACCATAAGCAATCCACGGCAATGATGTCACACTATTCCATGTTTTATAATTCACATCCTTCAGCAAAGGCGCAGGCTCTCCTAATAAATCAATACCTGTTCTTTCATGAAGTCTCATTTTCTGCAAATGCTTAATAAACTTCATAGGTTTAGACTTATAATGCTGATCCACCATTTTAGCGAAAGCTACATTCGAAGACTTTGCAAAAGCTTGTTTTACAGAAATCACGCCCATACCTCGACTATCATCTACTATACGTTGATTTCCAAATCTTTTATATCCACCTTCCACATCCACCTTATCATCAATAGTTACATAACCATCATCAATTAATGCTAATAAACTCATCAACTTAAAAGTAGATCCTGGCTCTGTAGGCATTAATGCATAATTATAATCTTCTGCATAAGTTCCATTCTCTTGCAATCCCAAATTCGCCAGTGCTTTAATCTTACCCGTCTGCACTTCCATTACAATAGCTGTACCAAATTGTGCTTTAAACTCTTCTAAAACTGCCATCAAAGCGTATTCTGTAATGTCTTGTATATCCACATTAATTGTAGTCAAAATGTCTTTCCCATTTACAGGTTCGATTTCTGTTCCTTCGACTGGCTCCCAAACATGCCCTGTCGCTCTTCTGATGACCCTAATGCCATCAACTCCTGCTAATGACTCATTATACTTCTGCTCTAAACCAACATTACTTGCATTTTCTCTGTGAATACCAATAGTTCTCGAAGCTAAAACACCATAAGGCTTTTCTCTTTTAATCTTTGGCTCTACAATAAATCCACCTTGATTCTTTCCTTTCTTCAAAATTGGCAACTCTCGAATCGCTTGATACTGCGTATAACTTGCATTTTTCTTCAACAACCAATAACGATTTCCTTTCTCCTGATGAAAAGCTCCATTTAATTTCTTACTGTATTCCTGAGGACTTCCACCTAAAACCTTAGACAACCCTTGAGACAAATCCTGCAAATAATGATTAAAAGTATCTGCATTAATCGCTTTAAAATCTATACGGATATCAAATTGAGGAATAGTAGAAGATAACATTGCACCTTCATCTGCATAAATTTTACCTCTTTCGGCCGGCAATTCTTGAGTACGAATATGCTTCTGTTCTGCCATTTCCAACAAGTGCTCCCCATCCTTTACCTGAATAGAGATAGCCTTCACGATTATCGCAAGCCCAAAAATAAGCATAGCAATAAACACTAAGTAGACCCTATATTTTATGTCAGATTTTACACTCAATTTTCTATATTTTCTTTGGTTACTCTTATTTCAAAAACCGGATATTCTAATTGTTGCAATCCTATTCTTTCTGATAATTTTATTAATTCTGACTCAGAAGTTTGACTCATCACTTGCGATTGCAAATCTGTATGCGCCCATTTTAATTCCTTCAAAGTGAAATGCTGTTGATTCAAATCTCGAATCATTAGCGTCGCCTTGTTGTTATTCGCTATATACAACACAGCTAAAAATGAATAAAACAGTAGATATCCAATATTTTTAGCGACTACCTCTTGCAAAAAATTCCCTACTCGTACTTGCCACCTCCTCAAACTCCCTTGACCTTCTTGTTTTTTTGCCATGATTTATAATTTTAAACCCACTCTCAAACGAGCACTTCTTGAACGATTATTTTCTTTCAACTCTTGCCCCCCTGCAATCTTGTTCATAATTTCTTTCATCTGTCTTTTCTTCTCTTCTTGACCCATCATGTTTTTAGGAATGGGTTCTAAATACCCTCCATTTCTAAAAAAAGTCTTCACTAATCTATCCTCTAAGGAATGGAAAGTAATGATTGCCAAGCGACCGTCTTCACCTAGCACATCGACTGCATCTTTTAAAAAATTACCTAAGACCTGAATCTCTTGATTCACTTCCATTCTGAAAGCTTGAAAAACCTGTGCCCAATAACGAGCTTCTGTTCCTCTCACAAACGATTGCAATATGGTCTTCAAATCCTGAATGGTACGAATAGGCCTCAAATCCCTCTCTGCCACCAAAACTTCTGCTATCGTTTTAGAATTCCTCACTTCTCCATACTTACTCAACATCTCCTGCAACTCCTCCACACTATATTGTGCAATGATATCTGCTGCAGTTTTCTCCATTCTTTTATCCATTCTCATATCCAAAGGCCCATCAAATCGGGTGGAAAACCCACGATCCGGTGTATCAAAATGATGTGAACTCACACCCAAATCAGCTAATACACCATCCACTTTCTGAAACCCATGAAAATCTAAGAATCTATATAAATGCTGAAAATTTTCTTTAATAAGGATTACTCTTTTGTCTTTAGGAGCATTCGACCAAGCATCTTCATCCTGATCAAACACAATTAATTTGCCTTTGGGTCCCAAAGCTGACAAAATCAAATTCGCATGCCCCGCTCCACCCATAGTAGCATCCACATAAATACCGTCCGGCTTAATATCCAAACCTTGCATGACCTCTTCAGGCATTACCGATATATGATGATATGATTCTAAATTACTCATGATTCAAATGGATTTACAAAGGAATCTCCCCACACTTCTGTAGCTAAATCATCCAGCTCATTCGCATGCGCTTCCATATATTTATAATAAGCAGCACGCTCCCAAATCTCCACCTTATCACCTTTTGCAGAAAACAATAATTCTTTACTCATTCCCGCATACTCCTGCAATGGCTTAGGCACTAATAATCTACCTGCTGAATCTAGTTCCACTAAAGAAGCACCATTCAAAAACAATCTTTTAAATTTCTGAACTTTAGGATTAAAGTCATTCATTTTCGACAATTGCTCTTGTACTTTCACCCAGGACTCCTTAGTATATAACTCTAAACACGCTTCCATTCCTCTTTTCAAAACAAAGGCTCCACTCCTCTCTTCAGGCAATTGCTTCCTGAATGCAGCAGGAACCATAAATCGTCCCTTTGCATCCATTGCTACTTCAAATTCGCCTAAATAGAAATTCATAATGTGAGATTATTACCTTGTAAACACAAAATAACACAATTTACCACAATCTACCACAAATAAACACTGATTATTTTATCCACACTATTCAAAAGATATAACTGTCTGACTATCAATAAGAAGGGAGAAAACACTTGAGTTTTGTACTAAAAATTGTGGATAAGTCGATAGTCAATGTGGATAACTCAAATAAATACGTACACAACCACATCTCGACTGTGAAGAGTGGCAAATATAGGTGATTATAAATAATTAGAAAATTGTACAGCGACTATTTCTTATCTTTGTTCTACTATAAATAATGAAGCAATTCTTATGGACATACTATCAATACGTGAGGACTTTCCAATACTCACTCAAACAATAAATAATAAACCGCTTGTATATTTCGACAATGGCGCTACTACACAAAAGCCCAAAACTGTCATCAACACCTTAAAAGAGTATTACGAACAATACAATAGCAATGTGCACCGAGGCGTGCACAGTTTAAGTCAAAAAGCAACTGACGCAGAAGAAGCCGCTCGACATACTATTGCAAAATTCATTGGTGCCACAAGTGATCAAGAAATAATATTTACAAAAGGTACAACAGACAGCTTAAATCTCATTGCACACAGTTTAGGAATGCAAGTGCTCCATGAGGGAGATGAGATAATCCTTCCAGAAATGGAACATCATTCCAACATTGTGCCATGGCAATTAATCGCTGCTCAAAAAGGGGCAAAAATAAAAACCTGGAATATAAATGCAGACGGTACTTTAGATATCGAAGCTCTAAAAGCTTTAATCACAGCTAAAACCAAAATACTTAGCATCACTTGGGTTTCTAACGCCTTAGGTGTTATCAATCCTATCAAAGAAATTATAAAGATTGCTAAAAAGCACCAGATTAAGGTAGTGGTTGACGCTGCTCAAAGCATACAACATTTACCAATGAATGTAAATGAATTAGGCGCTGATTTCATGGTGTTTTCTGGACATAAAATTTATGGACCGACTGGCATCGGTGTACTTTGGGGAAATAAGGAAGCTTTAGATATACTTCCTCCATATCAAGGAGGTGGTTCTATGATTAAAGAAGTTTTCATGGACCATAGTACTTATCAAGAAAGTCCTTTTAGGTTTGAAGCAGGCACTCCACACATAGCTGGCATTATAGGCCTTGGCGCTGCCATACAATATGTGCAAGATATTGGTTTAGATAAAATAAAAACGCATGAAAATGAATTAATAACCTATGCTGAAAGTCAATTAGAAAAAATAGAAGGCATTCAAATTTATGCATCCAAAATCCCAAAATCAGGGGCTATTTCTTTTAATTTTGATGGGATTCATCCTTTTGATGTTGGTGAATTATTAAACATGCAAGGCGTTGCAGTAAGAACAGGACATCATTGTTGTCAACCTTTAATGCGTCATTTTGAAATCCCTGGTACGATTAGAGCTTCTTTTGCTCTTTACAACACGAAAGAAGAAGTGGATATTTTAATTCAAGCATTAACGACTGCGCTAAAGATGCTAAGATAAAACCTATGAACAAAGTATTTTTGAAACTTTTGGCCTATTTCTTTTTAAGCCTTATTTCTTTGCAATCCCATGCTCAAAAAGGTTTGGATGAGTGGGTCAAATTATGCAATAGTGATTTCGTTTCTCCTTTAAATATCCCTTTAGAATTGGCGGGTAATTTTGGAGAGTGCCGTCCAAATCATTTTCATACAGGTTTAGATTTAAAAACACAACAAAAGGAAAACTTATCTATTCAAGCTGTAGCTGATGGATTCGTAAGTAGGATTTCCATGTCTCATTCTGGATATGGGCATTGTCTTTATGTAACTCATCCTAATGGCCTTAGCAGTGTTTACGCGCACTTAAATACTTTCTCAAAGCCCATTCAAGACTACTTGGAGCAAAGACAAGAAGAGCTTGAATCTTGGAATGTCAATCTTCTTTTACCAGAGCATTTGCTGAAAGTAAAACAAGGTGAAATGATTGCACTTTCTGGAAATACCGGAGGAAGCGCAGCGCCTCATTTACATTTTGAATTACGAGAAACCATTACGCAAAATGCCATTAACCCTTTGGCTTTTAAGGCATTTAAAATAAAAGATCAAATTGCACCCGTGATTAAACAAATCAGTGTTTACAATGCTGACCAATCTATTTATCACCAAAGCCCAAAGCTTCATACGCCCGTAACATTGGGAAGTAATCGATATGAAATCAAAAACATAAAAACCAATTTCGAACATATCTTTTTAGGTTTTCATGTAGAAGATTTCATGAACGGAAGTAGTAATTGGTTAGGAGTTTATTCATTAAAAGTTTTTGTTCAAGACAGTTTACATTTTGAAATTAAAATGGATGCTATTGACTTAAATATCAATAGAATGATGAACAGTTATATTGATTACCCCAGTTATAAGACCACAAAAAAAATGTTTCAATTGGCTTATATCTTACCTAATAATTTCATGGATTTATATCCTTTTTCTACACAAAAAGGTCAAATTAGGCTTGCAGACCAGACTAAAATTCCAATACGTATTGAAATCAGAGATTATTACAACAACCTTTCTACGCTAAACTTAAGCATAGAAAAAGAAAAGACTCTAAATAATAACAATACCATAACATCGAATTCAAATGCTTGGATTCCTGGAAAAGCGCAAAGCTTTAAACAGTCTTACTTTTGGGCAAAAAGTCAACTTCTGAGTGTTTACGACACGGTCAACTTAGAATTTAAGGAGCAGTTAGTTCACAAAGATGCCTTATCAGCGCATATCACTTTAAACAGTGCTAAAATCCCTATTCACACTCCTATTACTTTAGGCATTAGACTGACTCAACCTTTGCCTTTAGACTTGCGTTCCAAGTTGGTTTTATTAAATCAAGTTCAAGCAAGTAATTTACCCGGAAGAGCAGCTCAAAGTGCTGTCGCAGCAACGTATGATAAGGGTTATGCAGTGGTTGACATTTCGAATTTTGGAGATTATCAAGTGGCTATCGATACTATTCCTCCGACCATAAAACTAAGCACTTCGAATCATTTAAAAGTTGGTGAAACATTAAGAATCGATGTACATGAATCTTTAACACACATCAGTCATTTTGCGGCTTATTTAAAAGATGGCACTTGGTTAAATATGCGAAGAGTAAAAAATCAATTTGTATTTACTATTCCTAATTCTTGGAAAGGAAGCGAGCAGTTATTAGAAGTCTGGGCTTCAGATGCTAACAACAATAGTAACAAACAAGATTTCAAAATTCAAATTCAGTAATTGATTTTCCATTGCTTTTTTGTAACTTTATTGAAAATAAATTTAAAAATGAATCGCATTTCATTCTATATATATTCCTTGATTTTATCCTTATTGGCTTCCTTCCACTTAAATGCGCAAAGTGTTCATTTTATTGAAGGGAATACTGTAGATAGTATTGACTTGTTTGATGGCCAGTTTTATACACATCATTTACCCATAAAAGGGAACAGAACAATTATCAAAGTTGAATTGATTATTCAAAACTTTGATCAGACTAAAGCAGGAAACACTTCCACTGTTTACCATTCGGAAAAAAGTTTAGATTTCTTTATTGGCACAGCTAATAAACAGAAGATAGCTAGGATTTTAGTTCCGTATTATGTTACTAAAGACGATAACAAAGGAGCGCTAAAAAATTACCAATTAGCGGTTCATTATCAAGCAGACGTTCAAAGTCATTTATCACAAAAAGCCTCTTTAATAAGTGCCACTCAATCCTTATTATCACTAGGAAATTGGTATAAAATTGCCGTTCCAAAAGAAGGGATTTATAAAATAGACAGAAATTTTTTATCTGAACAAGGCATACCAGTTAACAATGTCAACTTCCAACATTTAAGGATATTTGGCCACGGAGGAACAGTGATTAGCGAAAGTGTGGAAAGCGACCAACCTGATGATTTAATGGAAAATGCTGTTTTCTATTCTTCCAACAACAGTAATATGTCTGCTCAAGACTATGTGTTATTTTATGCAACAGGACCTATTGAATGGAAACCAACACCAAGCGAAACTTTTGAACATCAACCTAATTATTACGAAAACCAAAGTTATTACTTCATAACTTTTGACCATGGCGCAGGTTTGAAAATTCAAAGTGAAAACCATTTGAATGAAACACCAAGTTTACAAGTTCATAACTCCTCTGATTATTATTTATATCATCAAGATTCTATTCATCCAAGTAGAATGGGTAAGCAATGGTATAGTCAAAGAATCAGCTCGATGGGAACTTCAAACATGGTACATCAACGTCAATTGCCTTTAGCAAATGCTATTGGCGATGTTAAATTGAGAACAAAACTTGCTGTAGCTTCTAATTCCAACTCGAATCAAGCTAATTTGAGTATTGATAATCAGTTATTGACCAATGAATTATTTCCTGGCACTGGCATTAATTATAAGATAAGAGAAAAAATACTTCAAAACTCTTTCCCCGCAAGTGGAGGAAATCAAACCTTAAAAATTCAGTATCAACTCAGCGGAACAGGGACGGTCTATTTAGGCTTTATCGAAGCTAACTTTAAACGACCTATTACTTTCAGTGCTTCCGGTAGAACTTTTAATAGTTTTGAAACAGATCAAATCTCAGAAAATGATTTTGCTTCTTTTCATATTAAGTCTGCGAATGCACAAACCAAAGTTTGGAACATCGTGAATCCTAACAAGGTCTATGAAGTAGCTGGTCAGCTCAACGGCAATGAATATATCATTCATGATCAAGGAGGAAAAGCTCAACGATACATTTCATTCTCTGGTAGTGACTTCCCAAAACCCGCCTATAAAGGAACAGTTGCCAATCAAAATTTACATGCATTACCAGCAACAGCCTATTTAATTTTAAGTCCAGAACAGTTTTTAAATCAAGCCAACGAATTAGCTAACTTTCATAGAGATAAATATGGCACCCATGTAACGGTTGTAGATGTAAAAAAGATTTACAATGAATTCTCAAGTGGAAGTCAAGACATTGCGGCCATTAGAAATTTCATTAAAATGCTGTATGATAGAGGTGATTCACAATCTGAGGAGTTAAAAAACGTATTGCTTTTTGGTGCAGCTTCCTTTGATTATAAAAACAAAATAGAACCCAACACGAATCTCATTCCTACTTTTCAAACTTTGAATAGTGAAGGATATGTAAGCACTTACCCAACGGATGACTTTTTTGCTTTATTAGATAATGGCGAATCTATTAACAGCTTTAACTCGTTTATGGATATAGGTATTGGTAGAATTCCAGCCACTAATGTTCAAGAAGCTCAAGACTTTGTCAATAAAATAAAACATTATCATAGTCCAGCATCATTTGGTTCATGGAAAATGCAAGCCGCCTTAGTTGCTGATGATAAAGAAATTGGAATGAATCACTTGAATGATTGTGAAAGTATTACTCAACCCTTTTTAAACAACCTTCCTGAGTTTACGCTTCATAAGATTTATAGTGATGCGCATCCAGTAGTTTCAGGTGCTTCTGGGAATAGATATCCTACAATGAATCAAGCGATTAATGAGCGAATCTATCAAGGGACTTTTTACATGTCTTATAGTGGACATGGTAGTCCTGTTCGTTGGTCTCATGAAGCTATTTTAACTCCCGATGATTACGATCGTTGGACAAATATCGACGCGCTTCCTCTTATGATTACAGCGACTTGTGACTTTGGAAGATATGATGAACCTAATCCTGAAGATAGATCTGCAGGTACAAAAATATTATTAAATAATAAAGGAGGTGCCATCGCTATGATAACCACTACTCAAGCGGTTTATGCAAGTAGCTCCACTTCACTTACGACTGAATTAGTGAATCAAACTTTTCAAAGAGACAGCAACGGACTTTATCCAAGTTTAGGACAAAGCTATATGAACGGGAAAAATACTGCTCTAGGACAAAATGCTGCAAAATTTGCTTTATTAGGAGATCCTGCCATGACTTTAGCCTTTCCAAAACATCAAGTACTTGTTGATTCTGTAGTAGAAATCACAAACAACGGAACAGTGTTGACAGACACTTTTAAAGCTTTAGGAAAATATAAAGTCTATGGCAGTGTAGAAAGTTACCAAAACCAATTACAATCTAATTTTAACGGTACTATAGAATTGAATTTATTTGGACAGAAAGAACAAGTGAATACTATAAACAACTTCGCAGGAACAACCCCCTCCTTTGAAAGTCAAACTAATATTATTGTCAATCAAAAAGGACGTGTAGCAAATGGTCAATTTGAATTAGAAATCATCGTTCCTAAGGATATTAATTTCGAATATGGTGATACAAAAGTAGGCTTATATGCTTTTAGTGATGCAGAAGATGCCATGGGTATAATTGATAGCTTTACTATAGGTGGTTATAGTAATAACCCAAGTGAAAATGATATACCACCGACTGTGAATGTATATTTATATGACTCGATTTATCATTATGCTGGATTCACAGATCCTGATCCAGTTATATTCATTGATTTAGAAGATGACATTGGATTTAATATTTCAGGTTCTTCTGTAGGCCATGATTTAATTGCCATTTTAAACGAAGACTTTCAAAACCCTATGGTTTTAAATAACTTTTTCGAGTCTAGCATTGAAGGTCCGCATAAAGGTCATGTTTACTATCCTTTGTACAATCTTCCGGAAGGAGAGCACGTAATTACTGTAAGAGCTTGGGATGTACATAATAATATGGGCGAAGGTCATGTACGTTTTGTAGTTAAAAAACAAGAGGAAGATTCCTTAGAAATTAGAAATTTAATTAATTTCCCCAACCCATTTAAAGACGCTACTCAGTTTGTTTTCGAACATAATTTAAAACATCAAGAAGTAGATGTACAAATTGATATTTTCAATACAGCTGGAAAGTTTGTCAAGCGTTTAGAAGCAAACACAACTCCAAGTAGTAACAAAGTGTATATCAACTGGTCTGGCGAAGATGAAAACGATCAACCTTTACCAAAAGGCATTTATTTTTATAAAGTAACCGTTATAAAAGATAAAAAAATTATTGATCAAGCATACCAAAAGCTACTCCTCCTACGTTACTAGCTTAAGAAAATTATTTCAACAATAACTTTCCGTTAAAAAAAGCTTACCTTTGTTCGCTAAAACAACCTTTATAGAAAGAAACTATACTTTACTTATTTTATCTTTTTAGTTTTTTAATTTACATCTTGTATGTTCAAACAAATCAAAGTTGCAAGCGCAACGCTTATAACAGGATTATTATTATTTCAAGTTTCACATGCTCAACCGAGTTTAGATGGAAAAGTTGGAGCTGGTGCAGTGAGCACTGGAGTTCCATTTTTAACTATATCTCCCGATGCTAGAAGTGGTGGAATGGGTGACATGGGTATAGCCATAAAACCTGACGCTAACTCACAATATTGGAATATTGCTAAAGTGGCCAAAAACGAAGAAAAGTTTGGAGCCTCTGTTACTTATACACCTTGGTTAAAAGATTTAGTTCCTGATGTATTCTTAGGATATATTGCTGGTTATGCTAAATTCGGCGACAATGACAATCAAGCCATTAGTGCTTCTCTAAGATATTTCAACTTAGGGAATATAGACTATACAGATATTGAAGCACAACCTGCGGGAAGTGGAAATCCAAGAGAATTCTCCTTTGATTTAGGTTACTCCAGAGAATTATCTGAAAATCTATCCGTGGGTGCGTCTCTAAGATATATCCATTCTAATATTGTTTCAGGTGCTGGAAGTACAGATATTGGTGCAGACAGCAAACCTGCAAATGCTATTGCTGCAGATTTAGGTGTTTATTATACTAAAACAACTCAACAAACAGGAGAAGCTGAAGGTACTTTTAATGCTGGTGCAGTATTAACTAACGTAGGTTCTAAAATCACTTATAGTGAGCGTGAAAAAGACTTCTTACCTACTCGTTTAGGTTTAGGTGCTGCGTATTATTATAAAGTGGACAGATATAATGAGATTGGTTTTGGTATAGATTTACAAAAAACATTAGCTCCTGCTCCATTACAAAGAATGGATCCAAACGGTGACTTATATTGGGATCGTGAATACTTTAGAGATATGGGTGTAGTTAAAGGAATGTTTGAATCCTTTAAAAATGCGCCTAAAGGTTACGGAACTAATATCGCAGTCGGTGCTGAATATTGGTATCAACAACAATTTGCTTTAAGAGCTGGTTACTATTACGAACACAAAGACAATGGTAATCGTCAATACTTAACTGCTGGTTTAGGTATTAAATACAATGTTTTTGGATTAAACTTCTCTTATTTAGTTCCTGCGGGGTCTGGATTAACAAGAAATCCTTTATCTAATACTTTAAGATTCTCTCTAACTTTCGATTTTAACGAATTAGGCAAATCTGAAGGATAACATTTATAGATTTTCAATTAAACATTTACACAGAACGAGTATTAGTTTAACTATTACTCGTTCTGTTTTTTTATGTAACTTCGTCTCTAAAAAGCAATATCATGGACATCAGAATTGGCTATGGCGTAGATTTTCACAAATTAGTTGACGACCACCCTTTCATATTAGGTGGCATTGAGATCCCTCACCATAAAGGTGCTATTGGGCATTCTGATGCTGATGTTTTATTACATGCCATAACGGATGCACTTTTTGGCGCCTTAAGTCTTGGAGACATTGGCAGTCACTTTCCTGACACAGACCCTGCTTATAAAGGAATAGACAGTAAAATTCTTTTAAAGGATTGCTATCTAATCATTCAAGAAAAAGGTTGGAAAATCAACAATATGGATTGTACGATTTGCTTACAAGCGCCCAAAATAAGAATGCATATTGACACCATGCGTCAAGTAATTAGCGAATTACTGACTATTGATATAGATCGAGTATCAATTAAAGCAACTACTGCCGAAAAAATGGGATTTGTCGGCAGAGAAGAAGGTGTTCAAGCTTTTGCAAGCGTCTTACTCACGAAGTAAGAAGTTCTCTTAAGTATCTATCTTGGCGATAGGTCTGGTTTTAATTTTCTCTCCACATAACAAGCAATAACTAGCTACATAATCGTGCTCTGTATAGCCACATTGTGGGCAAAACTTCTGCAAGGAATGGTGACTTTTAAAAGGTTGCCGTCCTCTTGCCATCTCCGTGGTAACAATTCCTGTAGGAACCGCAATAATACTATAACCACACACCATGACTATTACAGCAAGGAACTTTCCCGTCGGTGTTTGAGGCGTAATATCTCCATAACCGACCGTCGTAATCGTCACAGCTGCCCAATAAATACTTTTAGGAATGCTTTCAAAACCTGGAGTATCTTTTTCTACAATATACATCGTCGAGCCAATAACTAAGGTCATCAACACAATGAACATCATAAAGAGCATAATTTTTCGGTAGCTATTGTAAAGCGCACGAATAATATAATTACTCTCGCGCATATAGGCACTTAACTTCAATACTTTAAATACACGAAGTAATCTCAAGCTTCTAAATACCAACAATACTTGGTAATCCATATAGATAATACCTAAATAAGCAGGTATTATCGAAAGCAAATCTATAATTCCAAAGCTGCTCAGGATATACTTCTTCTTATTATCTGCTATTATAATCCTCAGAATATATTCTAAAGTAAAAAGAATAGTAAAAAACCACTCAACTCCATAAAGCGACTCATGATGCTTAAAATGAATCGTTGGTACACTATCTAATAAAATAACACCCACACTTATTAAAATAGCTACCAATAAAGCTAAATCAAACAACCTTCCTAAGGGTGTGTCAGCATAAAAGACAATTTTCCTTAAGTGTCCAATCCACTTTGGTTTCTTCCTTTCCATAGTCATTAAATTATAGCTTTGAAATCCGATTTCAAAACTAACGCTACAATAAAAGTACTAAAGGGAACGCAGAGATGTTTACTATCATGGAAAAAAATATAAATAATCCTTTATGTAGTCAAAAAATCGTATTTTCGCTTAACTGTTATATCAGGATAATTATTTTATGAAGAATATTAGAAATTTCTGCATTATCGCCCATATTGATCATGGGAAAAGCACATTAGCAGATCGCTTATTGGAGACGACTCATGCGGTAACTGGCCGAGATATGCAATCTCAGGTTTTAGACAGCATGGATTTAGAAAGAGAGAAAGGTATTACTATTAAAAGTAAAGCTGTTCAGGTAGAATACGTTCATAATGATCAAGAGTATATTTTAAATCTTATTGATACTCCTGGACACGTAGATTTCTCTTATGAAGTTAGTAGAGCATTAGCCGCATGTGAAGGCGCTTTATTATTAGTAGATGCTTCTCAAGGTATTCAAGCTCAAACAATATCCAACTTATATTTAGCATTGGAAAATGATTTAGAAATCATTCCTGTGATAAATAAAGTGGACATGGAAGGTGCTATGATCGAAGAAGTTACAGATCAAATTGTAGATTTATTAGGTTGTGAACCGGAAGATATCATTCACGCAAGTGGAAAATCAGGCATAGGAATTGAAGAAATATTAGAGGCTATCATTACACGTATCCCCGCACCAACTGGAGATGTAGATGCACCTTTACAAGCTTTAGTATTTGATTCTGTTTTTAATCCATTTAGAGGAATTATCGTTTATTTCAGAATTTTAAATGGTACTTTAAAAAAGGGAGAAGAGATTAAGTTTATCCATACGGGTAAGACTTATCATGCAGATGAAGTCGGAATTTTAAAAATGGATTTGAGTCCTAAAAACGAAATGCGTGCTGGAGATGTTGGCTATGTGATTACAGGTATTAAAGTGGCTAAAGAAGTAAAAGTAGGTGATACGCTTACTTCTGTAAAAACGCCAACTCGAGAACCTATTCAAGGGTTTGAGGATGTGAAACCTATGGTTTTCGCAGGTATTTTCCCTGTTGAAAATGAAGACTTCGAGGAATTAAGAGATTGTATGGAAAAGCTTCAGTTAAATGATGCTTCTCTTACTTTTGAAACTGAAACTTCTCAAGCTTTAGGATTTGGTTTCCGTTGTGGATTCTTAGGAATGTTACACATGGAAATTATCCAAGAGCGTTTAGAAAGAGAGTTTGATCAGATGGTTATTACAACCGTTCCAAACGTAAGCTTCTACGCTTATACTACTAAAGATCCAGACGTAAGAATTGTCGTTGATAACCCAACCGACATGCCGGACCCTACCAGTTTATATAAAATTGAGGAACCTTTTATTAAAGCTCAAATTATCACTACGCCTGATTATATCGGAAATATCATGACTTTATGCTTAGGTAGAAGAGGATATTTAGTTAATCAGAGTTATATTACCACTACTCGTGTTGAATTGATCTTTGAACTTCCGATGGCTGAAATTGTATTTGATTTTTATGATAAACTAAAATCTACTACAAGAGGCTATGCTTCTTTTGATTATAGTCCTTTGGATTATAGAGAAAGTCAGATAGTGAAAATGGATATTTTATTGAACGGAGAAAAAGTGGATGCTTTAAGTGCATTAATTCACACTTCTACGGCTCATGAATTTGGAAGAAAGCTATGTTCCAAACTAAAAGAATTAGTTCCAAGACAACAATATGTTGTAGCTATTCAAGCTGCAATTGGCGCTAAAATTATAGCCAGAGAAAACATCTCTGCAATGAGGAAAGACGTTACAGCCAGATGTTATGGTGGTGATATTTCCCGTAAAAGAAAATTATTAGAAAAACAAAAAGAAGGTAAGAAACGTATGCGCCAAATAGGAAACGTGGAAGTTCCTCAGGAAGCCTTTTTAGCAGTTTTGAAATTAGATGATTAATATTATTTTGTAGATATAAATTAAAGACATTATGGTTAACAAACAAGAATGGCCACTATGGGAGGTTTTCATTCGTTCAAAAGCTGGTTTAGATCACAAACATGTAGGTAGTTTACATGCTGCGGATGCTGAAATGGCCATGGAGAATGCAAGAGATGTTTATACCAGAAGAATGGAAGGAGTGAGCATTTGGGTGGTAGCGTCTAAAGATATTCATGCTTCTGCAGCGGAGGATTCAGAAATGCTGTATGATCCTGCAGAAGATAAAATTTACAGACATCCAACATTTTATGACTTACCAGACGAGGTAAAATACATGTAAGCAATTATATAAATATGACCAATCAGATTCCTTATATTTCATACTTATTACAATTTGCAGATAATGCTTTAATTCATGGTCAAAGATTGGCCGAATGGACAGGGCACGCTGCTGTATTAGAACAAGATATTGCACTCACTAATATCTCTTTAGATCAAATAGGACAAGCCAGATCATTCTATCAATATGCGGCAGAAAAGATCAACCAACTTCCAGTAAACGAAAGTGGATCCCTTTTTAAAGCGCCCTTATTGACCCCAAAGTTGGGAAGCTTGACTGAAGACGATTTAGCATTCTTAAGAGATGCATGGGATTTTAAAAACTTGCTTTTATTAGAGCAACCTAATGGAGATTGGGACACCACTTTGGTGAAATCCTTTTACTATGATCATTTCATTGTACTTATTTTTGAAGAAATCTTGCAAAATAGCACAGATCTACAATTAAAAGCAATTGCCGAAAAATCTTTAAAGGAAAGTTTATACCACAGAAGATGGAGCAGTGAATGGATCATCAGAATGGGAGATGGTACGGATTTTAGCCATGATAAAGTACAAACTGCTTTATTAGAACTATTACCATATACTGGTGAAATGTTTGAAACCTCAAAATCTGAAGAACTTCTGAATGAAACAGGACAGCGTTTGGATTTAGAAGGTATTCAAAAACAATGGTTTATTAATGTTAATGAAATTCTAGATAAAGCCACCTTAAACCTTCCGGATGAAATGCCATGGATGCAATCAGGTGGGAAAAATGGAATTCATTCTGAACATTTAGGCTTTATGTTAGCAGAAATGCAATTCATGCAACGTTCGTATCCAAATATGGAGTGGTAAATTCACTATGTTTAAAAATAAATTTACAACATATACTGTTTTATTCATTGTAGTTTGGGTTCATTTACTTGCAGACGTCATTTTTAATGAAAAAACAATTCTTTGGCTCCTCTTATCAGTTTTGCTATACCTAGCATTGCTCTTAAGAGGGGTTTTTGACATTAAAGACAACTACTTTTTCAAAAGTGCACAAAAACTTCAAGGGTTTAAGTTAGTATTAGATAACGGACAAGTACAATATAAAAGCGTTAATGAAATTGCATTAACCTTTGATGATGGTCCGGATCCGATTATTACACCAAAAATCTTAGATTTATTGAAAACTCATGATATCAAAGCTAGCTTTTTTGTCATTGGTAAGAAAGCTGCAGAACAACCTGAGCTCATCAAACGCATCTTAGAAGACGGACATAGCATCGGCCTACATTCTTGGAATCATGATAAAAATGGACCGTTTAAAAGCACTGCTATTCACATCGAAGAGTATGAATCCCTTCAAAATTTATTACAGAATGATTTTGATTATTTCACACGTTTAGCAAGACCACCTTTTGGGGTCACAAATCCAAATATCAGTAAAGCTTATGAACATCTTGGTTTACAATCTATTGGATGGAGCTTAAGATCTTTAGATACCAAACAAAAAGATGCGGCTTCTATATCAAAAAGAGTGATTAAAAAACTACGCCCGAACCAAATCGTTTTATTACACGATGATTTACCATTAACTTTAGAAGCATTACCTGTAATCATCGAACACATTCAATCGAAAGGTTGGAATTTTGTAAATTTAGATACATTCAATCAACAATGAAAGAAGTTATCGTATTAGCTGGAGGCTTAGGCACAAGATTGCGGTCTGAGATAGAAGAAACTCCAAAAGTTTTAGCACCGATTAATGACATTCCTTTTCTAGAATATTTATTAGACTATCTAGAAGGTCAATGGGTGGATACTGTCATCTTAGCCTTAGGTTTTCAAAGTCAAAAAGTCTTAGAATGGCTAAAAGGGAAGGCCTATACTTTCAAGTTGAATGTTTCCCTTGAGCATGAACCTTTAGGGACAGGAGGAGCTATAAAAAGAGCCTTATTAAAGTCTAAATCCTCTCACGTAGTGGTGATGAATGGAGATACCTACTTTCCCATTGATTTAAATGTGCTCTTTGAGCAAAAAGGACACTACCCCATTCATATCGGATTAACAAAAATTAAAAATAGCAGCAGATATGGTCAAGTGATTTTAAATGAAGAAGATATCATCACTGATTTCTTGGAAAAAGACGAAAACAATAAAGAAGCAGCTACGATCAACGCAGGTGTGTATTTATTAAATAAAAAAGAGCTTCCTATAGAAGAATGGCCGACCACCTTTAGCTGGGAAAAAGAAGTTTTAGAACCTTTTTCAAAAATGTCAAAATTGAAAGGTATTGTATTTGACGATCCTTTTATTGATATCGGTGTTCCAGAAGATTATGAAAAAGCACAAACCTTTATTCCTAAGCATAGTCAATCAGAAGATTAATAAATTATCATATTTAAAGACATAAAAAAGCAGCTAATGGTTTTAAAACTTTTGGCTGCTTTTTTTATTTAAAACTTAGTACTAAAAGTGCTTCTTAATATACTCAAAGGGAACACTTCCCGTATAAATTCTTTCTAAAACCCATCCTTTTTTATAAATATTCAACTGAGGCATGCCGTCTCTAATATTTACGTCTAATGCCAAATTGGATTCATCTAAACCAACGTAGAATTCTTTCACTTCATCCAATTGATTTTGTTCAAAGAAATAAGCTAAATAATCATCCATTCCATGAGCTGCAATAAAGACTACATTATAATCTTTAAATGCTTCTCGATTATCTTTAAAAGTATTTCCTAATGCTATACAACTTCCACAAGTAGGATTGAATAGCACTAAAAACGTTTTCTTACCATTATCTAAGTCTTCTCTTTTCACCACAACACCATCATGAGTTTTCATTCTAAAGAACGGCAACTCCTCACCTAAAACAGTATATCTTCCAGCTTGAGGTGATTTGGTAGCCACCTCTTCTTGAGCAACTTTAGCTTTCTTTTTGCCAAACAACTGAGCTGAACTTGGACTAATGATCAACATAGCTAAACCGATCAAACCTATACTTAAGACTTTATTTTTCATTGAATTAATATTTTACTTTACGTAAAAATACAAAATAGGAATACATATTATCAAAACCAGATGTTAATCCTTTTAAAAGCGATTACTTAACCCCATCAAAAAAAGTTAACTTTGAGTAGAATATATTCAAAAAACCGAAATAGAAATAAAAGATTAATATGCTTTTTGGCACTCAAAAACCCTTAGCAGAGAGAATGCGTCCTACAACGCTTGATGATTATATAGGACAAGAGAAAGTAATAGGTAAAAAGGGCGCACTACGACGTATTGTGGATAGTGGTCAAATTCATTCTATGATATTGTGGGGACCTCCAGGCGTAGGAAAAACTACTTTGGCAAAAATCATAGCCAATTCCACACAAATTCCTTATTATGAATTAAGTGCGATAGAAAGTGGCGTAAAAGAAATCAGAACAGTCATTGATCAAGCCAGACAAATAGGCACTGTTCTGCTTTTCATAGATGAAATCCATCGATTTAATAAAGCGCAACAAGATAGACTTTTAGCGGCTGTAGAAAAAGGTCAAATTGTATTAATTGGCGCAACTACAGAAAACCCATCTTTTGAAGTCATTTCTGCCCTTTTAAGTCGTTGTCAAGTTTATGTATTAGACAATTTCACAGAAGACAATTTAAAGGATTTAGTATTCCGAGCTTTAAAGAAAGATATTTGGTTGCAATCCTTTCAAGTAGATATCCAAGAATGGGAATCATTAATTCAATTTTCAGGAGGCGATGGTCGAAGAATTTTGAATTTATTGGAGTTAATCGTCCAATCATTAATTAAAGAAAACGTAGTAGGTGAAAAAATTACTATTACTAATGAAATCGTCAAACACAGTATTCAAACCAATCCTGTTCGTTATGATAAAACGGGTGAACAGCACTATGACATCATTTCAGCATTTATAAAATCCATTCGTGGAAGTGACCCTAATGCCGCAGTATATTATCTAGCCAGAATGATAGAAGGTGGTGAAGATCCTAAATTTATAGCCCGTAGATTATTGATTTCGGCGAGTGAGGATATAGGTTTAGCCAATCCAAATGCTTTATTATTAGCGACTTCCAGTTTCGAAGCGGTTCAAATGATAGGTTATCCAGAATGTAGAATTATCCTTTCGCAGATTACGATTTATTTAGCGAATTCACCTAAAAGTAATGCGAGTTATATGGCGATTAATAAGGCACAAGCTTTGGTTCGTCAAACAGGTGATTTATCGATTCCGTTAGATTTACGAAATGCTCCAACAAAATTGATGAAAAATATGGATTACGGAAAATCCTATCAATATGCACATGATTATGATCAAAACTTTGCTGATATGGAGTTTATGCCTGATAATGTAAAAGGTATTAAGCTATATGAGCCAGGAAATAACGCTGCGGAAACGAAACATCGTCAACATTTAAGGAACTTATGGAAGGAAAAATATGGGTATTAGAGATAGTCTCTATTTAGGTTAAACTTCCATACCATACTACATCACAAATTATTTTCCATATTCACATCTGCTGTAAATGTCATAAATTCTCGCCATGGATAAGGAAAGAAAATTAATAATGTTATAATCAATAAAGATCTATTTTTCCAGACGTAATCCATCCTCATATTCTATAAGATAAATCTCCTCATAACTTAGTTGATTTGCCCTATTAATGGAGGAACATAAATCAGTCTCTTCAAAATTTATATCATTTATCCTTTTGATTGGTTTTTCTAAGATAATATATTTATCATTCAGCACTTTATTTAAAAACACTGCTTGATTATTATTTTGTTCAATAAGAAATTTAGGAATATCTGTAACTGAATCAAATAAACCAACAGGTTTTACGTAGACCTTATGAGTACTAAAATCAAAAATCCAGTTAAAGTTTTTTATAAATGCTAAACCAATATTATTCATTTTAAAACTAAGAGATGAAAGCATTAAATAATCTCCAGGAATATTTTTAAATTCTTCAAATTTCACATTATTATAGAATTCGATAGTATCTGTCACAACATTTTCAACAGTATTAAATTGCATTCCTTCTTTAATTAATTTCAGTTTGGAGGAGGGTAAGGAGTTTTCCTTTTTATCTAATAGAACAAAAATATTATTTCCAGTGTCGAAAAGAAATTTTTGTTTTTGACCATTTAGTGTCAAATAAACAAACACCTTATTACTTATATTTTCAAAATCTAACACAAAATAATCATCCGTTATCTCCATAGATTCTAAACTTGAACAAATAGTATGATTTTCAAAACCCAAGCTTAAATATCTCTTTTTGCCATTTAGAAAAGCGCCAAAACCAAGAATATGTGCTCTATTAAAGCTTTGGATACATTTAAAACTATCCATCATAGGCATTTCTAAGCCCAAAGCATTATTGATAGAAAAGCTAGGAGTAGCAATATCTACTATGAATTTCTTAGTAACTAATTTCTTCTTTCCTCTTGGAGTTTGAATGGTTTTATTCTTGGCACGCTGCTGATCAAAATGTTTGTTTAGAAATAAAAATTCCACATTAACACCTGTATCAAATAACAAATCTAAGGAGTCATTATTCAACAACGCTTTTACTATAATCTCATCTCCTTCTATTTCAAAATTGGTACACTCATCCTTAGCTTCATATTTATAAGCCAATATATCAGAAAGACGAAAGGGTGCAATACAAGAAGAAAAGAGAAAAGATATTATTAAATATAAAATCAATCGATTCATAACTGAAAAATTAAATAATAGATATGCTTACTTACATAACTTACTAGGATTTATATTACAAGTTATTTATCACTCAAGAATCTAGAATATGTTAAATTAATTCCTGGATTAATAGCAGCTTGAAAAATTTATGAAAAGAGAAATATGGTTATTAAGCAATAGCACATTTAATATATTTTAAGAAATAAAGTTTGGATGAATCTTAATTTCACCCTATATTACACTTACATCTATTCATTCTAAATTTAAGATTATGAGAAATATTAAGTTTTTATTTTTATCTGCAGTTGCCTTATCTTTTGGTATGATGACACATGCACAAAATACAGTGACTAAAGGAGAGTATTCAGAAAAATGGGAAGCAGACAATTACAGAATTGTAACTATTATTGAGAATAATGAAAAAGATCTCGCTATTATTGAAGGTATTGACGATAGCGGACTAAAGTATTTTCAATTATTTCATCCAAATGGGAAAATTGAAAAAATATATGTGATGACTGCTACTAAACCTTTAGACAATGACAAGCAATATATCCATATCAATGAAGTGGATTATTTAATTGAAAACAGTAAAATACAAAGCACTATGACGATGGAGGATGATCAAGGACGCTTATTTGAATTAGCTATTGATTAAAAAACAACTAAAATCTAAATAACTTATTTCCCTCCGTGAGTCATTCATTTGGAGGGATTTTTTTTGCATTAATAGACTGAATCCATTCCATAGTTAGGACTCTTTATCTTTAAGGAGTCTCATTTCTTTTGCATCTTTAAAGAACTCAGATGCAAAGACATAATCATTCAGAATCTCATTATCACTATAAATAATATCTTGACTTGTACCCTCCCATTCCTTTTGTCCATCGTGTAGGTATACAATATGTTCACCTTGTTCCATTACAGAGTTCATATCATGAGTAATCACCACAGTCGTCATATTGTATTCATGCGTGATGTCATGTATTAATTTATCAATAATTAAAGATGTCTGAGGGTCTAATCCAGAATTGGGTTCATCACAAAAAAGGAATTTAGGATTTAACACTAATGCTCTTGCTAAAGCCACACGCTTTTTCATTCCACCAGAAAGTTCTGACGGGCTTTTTTTATTTACATCAGTTAGATTTACTTTATCTAAAACTTCGTTTACTCGACGTACTTTATCTCTAAATCGTTCATTCGTAAACATATCCAAAGGAAACATTACATTTTCCAAAACACTTTTACTGTCAAAAAGAGCAGAGCCTTGAAATAACATCCCTATCTGCTGACGGATTTCTTTTCGCCCTTGATCATCTAATGTAATTAAATCCACATCATCATAAAGGACTTTCCCTTCATCTGGTTTATATAAACCCACCATACACTTCATTAAAACGGTCTTCCCACTTCCACTACTTCCAATAATCAAATTGGTTTGTCCTTCATGCATCTCAAAATCTATACCTTTTAAGACTTCTTTGTCTCCAAAACTTTTCTTAATGCCTTCTACTCGGATCATAATATTACTTGCCTTTAAACTCGTACAAAGCTAAAGAAATTTAACGTGAAATTTTATAGATATCTATTTACAAACAATTTAATAAACAACAAGTTCAATTTTATTTAAAAAACACTTTATATGTTGAGCAATTAGTCGTATATTTATATATCACAAATGAATTAAATCAAAAAAACATGAAAGTATTAAAAGTAATTGAATTGATGTCTAGCTCAGAAAAAAGCTGGGAACATGCTACTCAAATAGCTATTGAAAAAGCATCCAAATCTGTCAATAATATTAAATCAGCTTGGGTTAAAGAACAAAGCGTAACTGTAAACGATAACAAAATAACAGAATATAGAGTCACATTAAATGTTTCTTTTACAGTTGATTAAACCAACTACTAAAATATAAAAAGACATCGCTAAATTTATTAAGCGATGTCTTTTTTCTTTAATGAACATTTCACTTCAAAATATTTATATAAAAAAATGGCCACCTTTTCAAGTGACCATTGAAGTAATCATAAAGTATCTAAATTTACTTTTTCATGATTTGAATACTTGATGTTTTTCCGTTTTGAATAAACGATAATGTATATATTCCTACACTTAATTTAGATGTATTTATACTTGTTTGCACCTCCATGATTTCTTGAGTATGTATGACTTGTCCTAAAATGTTACTTAATTGAATATTTGTACCCACATAATCTTCAGTCATAAATTTAATAATCAATTCTTCCTCGAAAGGAATTGGATAAACAGAAATATCAGTTCCATTTACGAGTTGATTAACTCCCACAGTCTGATTGGTGATTGTTATTTCTAAAGAATCTGACAAATTCGAAAATTCTGTTGATGTAGCTTTAGCCCAAACTGTTCCATTCGCAAGTGCTGTTACAATACCATCATATGAAATGGCAGCTTCTCCTGTATTGTTTATAATCTCCCAATTGACTTCTTGGTTTGCACTCGAAGGCAAAATCTTAGCCTGTAAGGGTAAGGTACCTTCATATATAGTAATTTCAGGAAGCTGATCATTTAAAGTGCTTACGATCAAACTTGTTCCTACAACCAATTGATTAATAATTGTTACTTCCATAGAATCCATAAAGTTAGGATCTTCATCAGAAACCGCTTTTGCCCACACTGTACCATCATCTTGAGCAGTAATCAAACCTGTGGTAGAAATAGTTGCTCCACCTGTTCCTGGAACTATTGACCACGTTACATCTTGACTTACTGCTGCAGGAGCTACAACTGCTTCCATTTGCAAAGTGCCTCCGTCAGTCGTAATTTGTGCAGGAACATTATTTTCTGTAGAAACTGTAACTGCAGTTACAGCTGGTGGTGGTGGATCATTATCAAATGTAAACTGTACTAACGGACGATTTGAATTTACAAGCATTATTAAAGCTGCAAGACTTGCACTTCCAACTCTTGTAGAATTCATATTTAAATCTGTAGATCTCCCCCAACTAATTGCTCCCGTTGGAGCACTTGATCTATCCCACTCTACCATTACTACTACATTACTCGTACCATCCCAAGTGAAATTATTGGTAAAAGGCACCTCTACCCAACCATTTCCAGTAGGAATACTATAAGTAGAAGAGGTGAATACTTCTGTAGCTCCTACTATCTCGTCATCCCATTCAGGAACTGGACTTGTAGGCCATACAGCAGTGTTTGTATGCTTTAAATAGACTTTAATATAAGCATCATTAGTGGTATACTCTCCAGTGCCGTGCTTATCCCATGCTAAACTTGTTATTACTCCTGCTGCTCCTCCAGCAGCTATCATTTCTGAAGCTGTATATATAGACAAGGTTTTCGAATATCTATTGCCGGTAGTACTAGTGGACAACAAGGAATTTGTTGAACTTGCTCCACTATAAGTCCCTAAGGAAATGGTGTTTTGAGCAAACAAATCACCAAACCCAAACACGATTAACAATAATAGGAGTGTAAATTGATTTTTCATGATTTTTATTTTTAAAAATGAATAAATATTGCACATAAAACTGAATACTAATATAACTTTAAATCAGGATAAATACAAGTTTTTTTAATTGTTTATATTCATTTTAACGTTAGCCTCCTTGATTTAAATGCTTTCGAATCAGTGATTCGAGTATTAAATACATTTACAAATTCATTCTTAAAAAGTTCAAAACAATAAAGCCACCTCATTGAGGTGGCTTTATTAATATATAACTTTAAATTATTGCCTATTATAAATTCTCTGCATCTTTTAAAAATTGAGCTAAACCACTATCCGTTAATGGATGCTTTAACAATCCTAAAATTGAACTTAAAGGCGCTGTAATGATATCCGCTCCATTTCTTGCACATTCAATAATGTGAAGCGGTGTTCTAACAGAAGCAGCTAATACAGAAGTCATGTAACTTTGTGCATTATATATATCCACTATTTCTTTAATTAATTGATTACCATCCCAACCGATATCATCAATACGTCCCATAAATGGACTTACCATTGTAGCTCCTGCTTTAGCAGCTAATATCGCTTGACCTGCTGAAAAAACTAAAGTACAATTAGTAGCAATACCTTCTGAAGAAAAATAACGAATCGCTTTAATTCCTTCTTTAATCATTGGTATTTTAACTACGATACTGTCATGAAGCTTAGCTAATGCTAATCCTTCTTTCACCATGCCGTCAAAATCAGTAGCAATAACTTCCGCGCTCACTGGACCATCTACTACTTCACAAATATCTTGATAATGTTGCATGATAGCATCATGTCCTTTAATACCTTCTTTCGCCATCAGCGAAGGATTCGTAGTTACACCATCTAAAATGCCTAAATCATGGGCTTCTTTAATCTGATCAAGATTGGCTGTATCAATAAAAAATTCCATCGGTAAAATATTTTGACTTTCTTAAACAAAAAATGGCAAGGGTCTTGCATCGCGCCGCTCAACCTCTTATCCTTGCTGCATTCCTGCCCTGGGGAGGTTCAGAGGGAGCTGGCCGTACAAGCCTTGCCACTGCAAATATAAAACTAATTTTAAGAATAAAAAAAAGCAAAAGGTATATTTTTTCACATTTCAATATCTTAGTTTGCAAATAGTAATTATTTCGGGAACTTTGCACCATTATTGATTCAATTTTAATTCATGGAGACCCAAAAAATTACAAGTGCTTTGATTTCCGTTTTTTATAAAGACGGTATAGATGATTTAGTAAAAACACTTCATGCACAAGGTGTAACAATTTATTCTACAGGTGGAACACAAGCTTATATTGAAAAACTCAATATCCCTTGCGTAGCTGTAGAAACGGTTACGGACTACCCTTCTATATTAGGCGGTCGCGTAAAAACTTTACATCCTAAAATGTTTGGAGGAATTTTAGCGAGAAGAGCAGTAGATCAAGATCATAAAGACTTAACAGCTTATGACATTCCTTTGATTGACTTAGTAATTGTGGACCTGTACCCTTTTGAAGAAACCTTGAAAAACACAGAGGTTGAAGCTGAAATTATAGAAAAAATAGACATTGGTGGACCCTCCATGATTAGAGCTGCGGCAAAAAACTTTAAAGATGTTGCAGTAATCGCTCATAAAGAAGATTATCAAACACTATTGGATCAATTAACCACACAAAATGGAGAGTTGAGCTTAGAACAAAGAAAAGCTTTCGCAGCAAAAGCATTTCATGTAGTTATGAACTACGATATTGCTATCAATAATTATTTCAACGAGGCTTTACTACAACCCTTATCGGAAGGAAGCACTTTAAGATATGGTGAAAATCCACATCAGTCTGCTACTTTTTATGGTAACATTGAAGAGGTTGTAGATCAAATAAACGGAAAAGCTTTAAGTTATAACAACTTAGTAGATGCGGATGCAGCAATTCAATTAATCAAAGATTTTAGTGAGGAAAAAACGCCTCTTTTTGCTATCATTAAACACACTAACGTTTGTGGTGTTGCCAAAGGAACTACTTTAGTTGAAGCATGGGACAGAGCTTTAGAAGGAGATCCAGAAAGTGCATTTGGTGGCGTACTAGTGACCAATACAAAAGTGGATAAACCAACAGCAACAAAAATTAATGACCTGTTCTTTGAAATTTTAATTGCACCGGAATTTGATGAAGACGCTTTAGAAGTACTGAAAGAAAAGAAAAATAGAATCTTATTGGTTTTAAAAGATTGGGACTTCCCTAAACAAAGCTATAAGAGCCTATTAAATGGTATTTTAGTTCAAGAGTTTGATCAAGGAAATGCTGCGGAATGGAATGAAGCAGGTGCTCAGGATACTACAGCTTCGCAAAAAGAGGATTTGTTATTTGCCAACTTGATTTGTAAGCATTTGAAATCTAATGCAATAGCTTTAGTGAAAAATGGCCAAATGATAGGAAAAGGTTGTGGACAAACTTCTAGAATTGATGCTTTACAACAATCCATAGACAAGGCTAAATCTTTCAACTTAGATTTACAAGATAGTGTTTTAGCATCAGATGCTTTCTTCCCATTCGATGATTGTGTGAGTATGGCACATGAAGTGGGGGTTAAAGCAATCATCCAACCAGGTGGTTCGATCCGAGATCAAGAATCTATAGATTATGCTAAAAACAATGGAATTGCAATGGTTTTAACTAAGCAAAGACATTTCAAGCATTAATACTTTTTTAATTTTATATAAGCAATTAAAAAGCCATCTCGATACCATTGAGATGGCTTTTTAAGTTTAGGTTTTAAGATAATAATCAATACGGATTTTCTTATTTTTCGACAGAAAGATTCCAATACTTTCCTATGATTTTTTTTGTTATATTTATAGGATCAACAATGCTTCTTAATCGTTTATTAAAACCCACATGATGATATTAAGGTTTATAACCATGACTCTTATTGCACTTTTCATTTCCATGAATTTAAGTGCACAAAATATTACTGTTTCTGGTGCAACTTTTCCTACAACCATGAAAGTTGGGGATAAAATGGTCGAATACAACGGCGCTGGTTTAAGAACGAAGTACTTCTTTAAACTATACGTAGCTGCTCTATATGTTCCAAACAAAAGCACGAATGCACAAACTATAATTAATCAAAATGCCGCTTCTGCCATCAGATTGAAAATGATGTCTAATAAAGTGACCCGAGAAAAATTTATAGAAACTGTTAGAGCAGGTTTTTCTACCTCTTCAGAAGGTAAAGCGAGCAAACAAGACATTGATGCTCTAATGAGTTTATTTAAAACGGAATTTAAAGAAGGAGATGATATCATTTTGATGTACTTACCGCAAAGTGGCATAAAGGTTTATATGAATGGCAAACATTTAGGGGATGTGAAAGGACTCGAATTCAAAAAAGCACTTTGGGGCATTTGGTTAGGCAAAACTCCAGCGGACAAGTCGGTTAAGAATGACATGTTGGGTTTGTAAAAAATAAAATATAAGGAATAACACCCGATAGATAAATACGCATGCAACGTATATAGAAACACCTTGAAAAGATTCAAATCAATTCAAGGTGTTTTTTAATAATGATAATCTTCTGAAAATAGAAATAGAATCTTTTTTGCGATTAGTTCTCTCATTTATTCTTCCACCACTTCTTTACGGTTACTTGATCCCCAAAAAGCACGCATGGAAACAATCTTTCCTGCTTCATCAAATCGAAAAATATCAATAATTTCAGTCCTCATCAATTTCCCTTTATACTCCATTTCTAAATAAAATGGAAATGCAGCTTCGTGAGCAGCTATTCTTACAGGACCTGTTCTTACCAAGTTCAAATCCATAGTTACTGCTCCTGCATAAAACTTTTTTATTGCATCCATGCCTTCTAAAACCTTGCTTCCTACTGGATCTTCTACCGTCGCATTTTCAGCATATAAAGATAAAATACCTTCTAAATCCTTTTCATTTAATCCACGTAAGTAACTATCTACAGCATTCGTGTAATGTTCAATCTGATTCATTTCTTTATTATTATTTTGAGTTTGTGCAAAGCTAAAAAAACTTATAAATACAAGTAGAAAGCTCATGTTTAATACTATTATTTTTTTCATCAGATACTGTCCCTAAAAGTGTGTAAAGTACAACTTAGTATCTTTGATTTAATTACAACAAAAAATCAAGATTATGCACTTTACACAAGCTCAAGTTA
>SMEQ01000040.1_pt1 | contig 41392 bp, 31 predicted proteins | sample 2456281 | NCBI WGS metagenome assembly SMEQ01 (sample SAMN10132596, study PRJNA489261) | soil metagenome | isolation source: day1 antibiotic-loamy sand soil ammended with raw manure from dairy cow... | place: USA | collected 2015-04-01
AACTCCGGATAGAATGAGCATTAATGCAATACCCATATAAGCTAATAAAAGATTTAATTCCATAATTGATTGAATTTATTTGATTTTTGTAAATTTGATATTTTAAGTAAATGGTTGATATTTTGTTCCGCCTCCGGTAAATTCTGAATTCTTGAAAAACTCTACAAATGTTAGTCGTAAAGGATGCACAATTGCTCCCAATGTATTCATAAAGATATTGATGCCATGACCTATCACAAAGATTAAAATAGTTACTATTGGTCCTACAATTGCATTGTCTGGACTCATACCTACTGCTAATTGTGTAAATACATTGGCTAGGATTCCTCCTGAGAGACCCAAAGCAAAGAGGCGAACATATGATAGGATATCGCCCAAAAGGCCAGTAGCCATGTTGTAAGAATCCCAAAAACCTAAACCGAAGTTTAGAAATATATTCTTGCCAGGCGAATTAACAAAGAAAATAGCTATAGCACTAATTGCTAAAACAATTAGATGCACCGTACCTCCCATTGGTAAAATAGCTGGGAATAGTACAGAGAAAATAACACTGACTAATAGTACAATCCATCCAAGAGTGGATATACCGTGTACAAAGCCAAATTGTATAATTCGGTTATACATTTTAAGTATCATTCCAAAGATTACTTGCACTACACCTAACATTAGTGCCAAACTAAACATCATATCATTGTTGAAGTAGAGTCTATCTCCTAGTTTCTGAGCAATAGGTATATCTAATTCGTATAGTTGAACTCCAAAAAACCCTCCTGTAAGAAAACCAGTTGCAAACGCTGAAACTCCTAATATTTGCACCAAAGAGAGAATAGATTTAAAAGAGTCACTCAACGATGTTTTCATAAATACCTTCGCTGCAGATGCTCCAACAAATAAAAACAGACCATAACCAATGTCTCCCAACGATAATCCGAAGAATAGCATAAAGAAGGGTGCAAAGTAGGGAGTCAAATCCAACTCATTGTACTTTGGCAACATATATAGCTTAGTTATAGGCTCAAAAAGTTTAAAGAACTTATTGTTGTTCAACTTAATAGGCACATCATCTTCTGGTGTTGGGTCAGCCACTTCGTAATAAGCCTCTTTTTCTTGAAGATAGGATACAATTTTAGACTCATTTTCAGCAGGAGCCCAACCTTGCATCATCATCAACTTATCGTCAGCAACAAGATTGGTGTTCAAAACAACATTTTTCAAAGATATCTTAGACTCTACATCTATTATTGCAGCATCAAGCGAAGGAATATCGGCCGAAAGAGCTTTTAGTTCTTGTTCTTCTTTTTCTCGTTTCGTTTTAATGGAATCAATTAAATTTGATAAATCATTGTAAGAAACATCTGGCAATTTCAAAGACTCTAAACCTAACTCTTCTGCAACATTATCTTGCTTAGTTACGGTAACAAAATAGTAGCGATTAGCCTCATTTATCAAAATAGCATTGTACAGGGTTTCCCATTCAGGATTATATGCACTCTTTTGAGTGGAAAAGAAATCTATGTTATAGCCCGCCTGCTTTAAATTCTTTACTATAACAGTGTCAAAATTCCCCCAAGGTTCAAGATTTTCTAGTTCTTTTGAACTTACCTGCAACTGTTGATTTAAAGTTGCGATACGCTCTTGGATTTCTTGAATCTTTTGAGGTATTTTGTAACCCAAATCAACATCAGCAGCATTGGTGGGTGTTTCTCCTTTATCGTCAGATATTGTTTTCTCTAATATTTTTCTTGACTCTTGCAGTTTTTTCAACTGACTTATGTAACCTTCCAATTCATCATTATACTCTACTTCTTTCTCTTGTTGAGCAACATGAATGAGTCCGAGATCACGTAAATCTTGCAAGAACATATCATAATCATTATGATAGATCAAAAAAGAAAACTTTCTCATTTTTTTTACCATATTGAATCCTCCTTTTTAGCTCTTGCCTCTTTTTTAGAACGCATAATTTTCTGTGAAGATTTCGAGAGGTTTTCCTCATCCTCGAGGTACCGTTTAATCTTTAAGATTGCATCTTCATAACCCGGAATCTGTACTTTCTCAAAAAGATTTACCTTCTGAGTTGTCTTTTTCCGAGCATACTCCAACTTTCTAAGTTTGAGTTCAAAGAAGTCACGCTTTATTCCTATTTCTCCTAAACGTTGTAATAAACTTACTCCGTCCAAAAACCATTTCGGTCTATTGAAAACGCTAAACTGTTTAGTTTCAAACTCAACCCCTTCAAGTACGTGAATGGGTACACCAGCAATTTTCTTTTTAGAAAGATTTACATCTTTTACTCGTATCAATGTTGAGTCGAACTCTGTCCATAAACCCACCATCTTATCATACGAGCCTATTTGGTTTTCCAATTCGATGTCTAGTTCCTCTATTTGGTCTTTGGCTTTTTTCACCTCCATTCGCAGTGCACTCTCTTTACTTTGTAAAGTTGGGAGAGCACGCAATCTCATCCTGAGACCTTTCTCAAGGACTTGCTGCGATGTTTTATTATATTGAAACTTTATAGCCATAAATAATTTACTTTCCTATTCTTGGTGTTCTTCATGTATAACCTTCTCTTCCGATTTCCAATACTTGTCCACCATTTCTGTTTTCATGTTCACCTCTTCTGGTCTAAAATGACTAGAGAATAGGCCCCATGTAGTATCAAGCATTTCGGTAGTATCTAAGTTCACATCGATAGCCAAAATATATTCAGAATATTCTTTCGCAAAATCTAAAGTACGTTTGTCGTAATCTGTTAGATCAAACCCGTTTTCCATCTTTGTTTTAGCATTTGCAGCATCAGAGTATAATCTCACAGCAGCATTCATTACTTGTGGATGATCTTCGCGGGTAACTTCACCTTGCACCAATTGTTTTAGACGAGAAAGCGAACGGAATGGGTCGACAATTACTTTACCAATATCACTATCTGTACGCAAGAACAACTGTCCTTCAGTAATATACCCAGTGTTGTCTGGCACAGCATGTGTAATGTCTCCACCCGATAGAGTAGTTACAGCAATAATTGTAATAGAACCTCCCTCTGGGAATTGAACTGCCTTCTCATATATCTTGGCCAAATCTGAGTACAACGAACCAGGCATCGAGTCTTTCGATGGTATCTGATCCATTCTATTAGAAACAATGGCTAAAGCATCGGCATAAGATGTCATATCTGTTAAGAGCACCAATACATTCTCGTTTTTGTCAACTGCAAAATATTCTGCAGCAGTCAAGGCCATATCTGGTATCAACAGACGCTCCACTGGTGGATTCTCTGTAGTGTTTACAAAGCTGATAATTCTATCCAATGCTCCTGCATTGCTAAAGACGTTTTTGTAAAACAAATAATCGTCATTGGTCATACCCATTGCTCCCAAAATAATCTTGTCGGCTTTTGCACGTAGTGCAACAGTTGCCATTACTTGATTGTAGGGTTGATCGGGGTCAGCAAAGAAAGGTATCTTTTGTCCCGAAACAAGTGTATTGTTCAAGTCAATACCTGCAATACCGGTTGCAATAAGCTTAGAAGGTTGAGCTCTACGAACGGGATTAACCGATGGTCCACCAATTTCGCGCTCCTCTCCTTCGGGGATTGGTCCTCCATCAATAGGATTTCCCAACGCATCAAAGAAACGTCCAGCCAACTGATCGCTCACTTTCAACGATGGAGCTTTGCCCAAGAAAACAACCTCTGCATTTGTTGGAATACCTTCTGTACCTCCAAATATCTGCAATGTTATTTCGTCTTCTATAATTCTTACTACCTGAGCCAATCGGCCATCTACAGTGGCCAATTCGTCATAACCCACATTTGAGGCCTTCAAGCTACACGTAGCCTTGGTAATTTGGGTAATTTTAGTGTATATTTTTTGAAATGCTTTTGCCATAATTATACAAGCTTTCTGCTTTATTTTTTAGTGTTGTTGCTTTCCGATTTTGTCTCTAATAACTCTTTAAGTTCTTCGCGATACTCATTAAATTGATCAGATTTAAACTCTGCATAATTCATTTGTCTGCAAATATTGATTACATCTTTAAAATAGTCTGCTACTTTATTGAAATTATCAAATTTGAAATCGGTGCGGCAAATATCTGTAACCATGTTTAATATATACTCTTGTCGTTCCATAGGTGTTACAGAATCAATAGGGTCAAATGCATCTTGTTGCAAAATAACAAAGTCAATCAATTCTGATTTCCAATAAGTAATATGATACTCAACCGGAACGCTATCATCACCTAAAATATTTATCTGCTCTGTAATTTCCTTACCACGCAACAAGTATACTTTTACTTCATTTATCATATCTAACCAATCGGCCGAAATCTCTTCACTAATGTATTCTTCAAACTCAGGATACTCTATGTATTTTGAATAGGAATCAATGGGGTTAACAGCCGGATAACGTTTTCTATCTGCTCTATCTTGTTCTAATGCATAGAAACAACGAGCAACTTTTTTGGTGTTTTCAGTTACTGGCTCTTTCAAGTTACCTCCAGCCGGAGAAACTGTACCAATAAAAGTAATTGAACCAGACTCGTCATTATTTAAAACAACGTGCCCTGCCCTACTATAAAAGTTAGATATAATAGATGATAAGTCCATAGGAAAACCATCGGGTCCGGGAAGTTCCTCCAAACGATTACTCATTTCGCGAAGAGCTTGTGCCCAGCGAGATGTAGAGTCTGCCATTAGCAATACCTTCAATCCCATCGCTCTGTAATACTCACCAATAGTCATGGCGGTATATACAGATGCCTCACGAGCTGCAACAGGCATGTTAGAAGTATTGGCAATAATAATGGTTCGCTCCATCAATTTACGTCCAGTGTGTGGATCTTCTAACTCAGGGAATTCCGTAAAAATCTCAACCACCTCATTAGCACGTTCACCGCAAGCAGCAATAATCACAATGTCAGACGCAGCTTGTTTGGATATAGCATGCTGCAAAACAGTTTTACCAGTACCAAATGCGCCAGGAATAAAACCTGTACCACCTTCCACAATGGGGTTAAGGGTGTCAATAGTTCTTACACCTGTTTCAAGCAGTTTGTATGGACGAGGTTTGTGTTTGAAGAATGTTATGGGTTGTTTCACAGGCCAGCGTTGAATCATGTTTAGCTCAATCTCTTTGCCATCTTTATCTTCAACAACCGCCATAATATCATAGATATTATACTCACCAGCTTCAGCTACACTTTTCACAGTGTATTCTCCTTCCATTTTAAAGGGAAGCATTATTTTGTGAGGTTGGAAGTTTTCATCCACTTCGCCTAGCCATGCTCCTGCAGAAACCTTGTCGCCCTTTTTAGCTAAAGGCTTAAATTGCCAAAGCTTCTCTTCGTTTAGTGGAAAAGTATACTGTCCTCGCTTCAAAAATACTCCATCCATTTTATCAAGATCGTTTTGAAGTCCGTCTAAGTTTCGTTCTAAGAGTCCAGGTCCTAAAACTACCTCGAGCATGTGACCTTCAAATTGCACTTCGGCATTAATAGCCAAACCACGAGTACTCTCAAAGACTTGAACATAAGCACTTTTACCAACTACTTTAATAACCTCTGCCATTAGTTTTGTATCGTCCAAAACTATATAGGCAATTTCGTTTTGTGATACAGGACCATCCACTTCAACTATTACTAAGTTGGAGATAATTCCTTTTACAATTCCTTTTGTTGACATATATATATGTGTTGTTTCTATTTCCTTTTTATTATTAATCTTCGTCGGGCACTATTACATCTTTCTTCATATTTGCAATGAGCTCGCGAAACACGCGCTCACCTTCTTCAGCATTAAGCTGAACCCAACGCTCCAATATTTGCAACTTGCACAAATATGCAAAAAGATATTCTATATTGAAATAATCGAAGACTGTGTTTTCGTCCAACCAATCCCATCGAAATTTATCAATCTTGCGCTCTCGTTCGTATATATCAGTTTCTTCAGATATTCTAACTATAGCGTCATAATAGTCTAACTCTTGTTCGAGTCCAAAGTCACGTGAGTTTGCGTTAGCTCTTATTATTTTTGCAATATGATTGTTACCAACCACTACTTGCTTCACATCCATTCCATACTTGCGACTATATATAGCCGCCAATAAGTTTCCTATGTTTAAGTTAAGCGTGAACCACTCAGATACTAATGTGTTTTTCACTTTGGTTCCATAGTCCATATAGAGAGATGTAAGTATGTCTTCCCAGTTTTTGTTTTCAGACTCGGCATCCTCTTTCAGCCATTGCCTTATGAAGTTATCAAAGATCTCGGGCATATCCTTGTGCTTCTCACCTTCATTCTCTTGAATAGATTTGATGGTTCTTAAAATATCTTCGCGAGAGAAAACACTTGTTTTTATGATCTCAGCTTCTTTGTCTGAGAGTAGTTTGAGTAGATTGTCTTTGTCTGCTTCTAAAAAATATTTATCAATCAATTTTTTATCGTCTGTCTTCAACTCATCATACAATATCTCTTTAAACTCAGACACTGTAAAAGGAAGCTTAGTACTGTCGAACGAAAAATCAGGCAGACCTGCTACAAAATAATAGTATTGATTTTTAAACATAGACTAACTTTATGTATTTAGAATAATAGCTTTTGAATTTGAGGACGTAGAAACTCTTTGAAATATTCCACAAATTCCTCTTCACCAAACTTCACCTTGTAAGTCCCATCTGAGGGCGCAATCTCGAATCCTGTCTTTATTCCGTTCACCGATTCTATTTTCAGCTTATTATCAAGAAGAGATTTGGCATTAGCAAGAATATAGTTTTCCAACTCTTCTTTATTTTCGACACTCACCACCATTGTTTGTTTCTCGGCCCAGTTTTGCATCAGACTAGTAATAAGTTTTTGCATAAATACTTTGTCTCCCAATGCAGCTTTGACGCTAGAAGTGGCCATCTTTTCGGTTATTATATTAGTAACCTCAGTTTTAAGACCTTCCAATGCCTGGGAAGCATATAGTTTAAGTTCAGACTCTGCATTATTGTTTACTTCTGTCGATTTTTTCTTTGCAGCATCTATTATTTCTTGAGCTTTGTTGTTTGCATCATCAAGAATTTGTTTTTCTTTCTGTTGTGCGTCTGCTATAATCTTTTCGGCCTCAGTGTTGCCTTTTTTCACTCCTTCTTCATAGAGTTTCGAAGTGAGTTCTTGAATTTTATCCATAATATTATTGTGCTGTTATTTTATATCGTTTCAAAGATAATAAATCTTAATAGACAAAGATATAAAATATATTGTCCTTAAAGGATATATGTATTGCAAAATAAGATAAAGATTAGACGTTTTTATTATTTAACACAAATAAAATGTACTATTTTTGTGCGATGGATAAAAAGATATTTCGATTAGCCCTCCCCAATATTATATCTAACATTACCGTTCCCATGCTTGGGATGATAGATATAGCTATTGCGGGTCATTTGGGTTCGGCCATATATATAGGTGCAATTGCATTGGGAAGTAACATTTTCAATATGGTATATTGGAATTTTGGCTTCCTTAGAATGAGCTCCAGTGGATTTACTGCCCAAGCATATGGAGCGCGCAATTTTGGCGAAGCCATGAATGTGCTCATTCGCTCCCTGCTTGTAGCCATTGGTTTTGGATTGCTCATTCTCCTACTGCAAGTTCCTATAGAAAAACTTGCAGTAAACTTCATCAAATCAGGACCTGAAACAATAGAGAACGTAAAGTTTTATTTTCGTATTTGTATTTGGAGCGCACCCGCAGTCTTGGCAGTCTATGCATTTAAAGGATGGTTCATTGGTATGCAAAATGCTAAAACGCCCATGGTAATTGCCATTATCAATAATGTGTTGAACATTGCTCTTAGCTTCATTTTCGTGTTCGCATTCGATATGAAAATTAAAGGGATAGCATTGGGCACGATGCTTTCGCAAGTAATTACTTTTGTTATTTGTGTATTCATGTGGTTTCGCTACTATGGCAAAATGATGAAATATATAAAGTGGGAAACCGTGTTGGATGCCATAGCTCTCAAATCTTATTTTAAAGTAAATGGCGATGTTTTTATCCGCACATTTATGCTGACGCTCGTTACCACGTTTTTCACCTTCGCATCATCGGGCATGGGAGACACCATACTTGCTGTTAATGCCCTGTTGATGCAGTTTTTTATGCTATTTTCCTACTTTATGGATGGATTTGCTTATGCAGGGGAGGCTCTTACTGGTCGCTATATTGGAGCGAGAAACCAAATGCTATTGCACTATATGATCAGGAGGCTTTTCTTCTGGGGTTTTGTAGTTAGTGCAGTGTCCGCACTACTTTACGTACTCTTTCCCAACCAAATATTGCAGGTACTCACCAATAATCAAGAAGTAATTGCAACTACCAAATCCTACACATTTTGGACTATATTGATACCCATTACCGGATTTGCAGCCTTCTTGTGGGATGGCATATATATAGGAGCCACAGCATCTAAGGAAATGCGTAATGCCATGGTGCTATCGGCTATCACCTTCTTTGTCTGTTATTACTCCACCCGATCTCTTTTGGGCAACAATGCATTGTGGTTGTCATTTATCATTTACTTGACTGTAAGAGGAATTATCCAAACCTTGTGGGCTAGAAAGGCTTTGGAACCTAAACTCCATTGATAATTCTCTCCTCCCTACTCTATTTTGAGCCATGTTATAATCAAATGCTTTCTATGCATTCTACTAGTGTAGATTGCTATTTTACTGCTCCAATTAAAGCTTTTATTTCTAATTATAAACTTATATTTAATTTGAACGACAAGTATTAATCAGTCTCTATTGAGATACTTGTTTTAAAACATTTTGCACGTCTACAAAATGATTTAAACTGTTGAAACTCTCATCCACGATAGTGGGAAATGATTTAAAGTGTTGAAACTCTCATCCACGACGGGGGAAATGATTTGCAACACTTCTTTCGCCCTTTGTTGCCCAAATTTGAGGCATTCATCTCTTAAAAATCCAATTCTCGACATTGTTTTGTCCTTTATTCAACTGTTTTTTGAATCTGAGATTGTTTTTTACTTGTTCACGGAAAGTTTCTTCTATTCTGACTCAAAAAAGCATCATTATAGCGATTCAAAACATTTCTACCGCAGTAGATTCAAGTTTCATGCCATTAGCGTTCAATCTACGACTGTGTATTTAATTTCCAACTCTTTTAAGCTTCATCTTGGAGCGAATTGAAATAAATAGAGGTCTAATATTTTCAAATTGACACTTGTGAAAATTGAAAATGATGTGAGTATGTTTTCTATCCCAATTTTCATAACCTTGTTCATGTCACTTTGCAATTGAGCTTCATATAAAGAAAGTAGTATTTGTCTAATTGTAGAAACTCCAGTGAAAAAACTCGCTTTTGCGAGAGAACTAAAGTTAAACACATAATGTTACTGTTGATGCAAAATTTTGAAATTGAAGAGTTGATAGAATAAATGGGCTTTCAAATAAGAAATTAGTAAAACAATCGTTCGAATCTTTAAAACAGTATCAATAAATTCTTCACAATTTGTATCTTTGTTGAACCACAGAAAATAACGAATAAAAATAGAATAGATCATGAAATTTATCATCCCTTTTTTAGCTTCACTGCTTTTTGCTATACAGATAAGTGCACAACAACTTCCAAAAGTTTTGCCTGAAGAGGTAGGAATGAGCTCACAACATTTACAAAATGCCGACTTGGTTATTAATCAGGCTATTGCCAATAAAGAAATTCCTGGAGCAGTATTGGCTGTTGTGAAAGATGGCAAAATGGCCTATCTGAAAGCTTATGGTAACAAAGAGGTATATCCTACTACTGTGCCCATGGATGTTAATACTGTATTTGATCTTGCCTCTTTGACCAAACCTGTTTCAACGGCAATTTCAGCTATGATACTCGTGGAACGGGGACAATTAAGATTGTTAGATAAAGTGAACCTGTTTATTCCCGATTTCGAACCATGGATCAATGGGAAAGAGAAAAAAGATATCCGTGTGGTTGATTTAATGACTCATACCTCTGGTCTTCCATCATATGCCCCTATCAATAAAGCAGAAAATGCAAAGGGGGATAACAAACCCGACAAAATGATTAACTATATTGCAACTGTTGAGAGAGAGTTTGAGCCACAGACGGATTTTCAGTATAGTTGTCTAAATTATATCACTCTGCAACGAATTATAGAAACCATTTCGAAACGCGATTTGCGTTCTTTTGCAAAACAGAACATCTTTGATATTTTGCAAATGAAGCATACCGACTATCTACCAATAGGCGAAACTTTAGAACTAACTGCCCCAACAGAAAAACTTAAAGATGGAAAAGTTTTGAGAGGAATTGTACACGACCCTTTGGCACGCATCATGAATTTAGGAATTTCGGGCAACGCAGGCCTTTTCTCTAATGCTAATGATTTGGCCATATTAGTGGCTGCTTTGCATAATGATGGAGAGTACAACGGTAAACGCATACTCAGTCCATTGGGTGTGAGAACTATGCACACTGTGCCACGCAGCACAAACTCTATTGGAAGAACTCCAGGATGGGATGTATTTACTCCTTATTCTTCTAACAATGGCGATCTTTTTGGACCTAACACATATGGACACACTGGTTACACAGGCACGTCTATAACCATCGACCCCGATGCCAACACAGCAGTAATATTACTTACCAACCGAGCACACCCTAATGATGGAGGCGAAGTAGTAAGGTTGCGTTCGCTTATTGCAAACATAGTTGCAGCATCAGTCTTTGAAGTAAATTCAACTGATATAATGGTAGAGACAACTCCCAAAGAAGCTACAATACGCAATCATCACGACCATTATTATAAACGATTGGTAGAATTCAAAAATGAACAACCCATCGATTCCAAATCAATTGTAATGCTCGGAAACAGCATAACAGAAGCTGGTGGTGACTGGGCGCAAAAAATGAAGAACAAACACATACGTAACCGCGGTATTAGTGGTGATAAAGTGAGAGGTGTAAGTGAAAGATTGGATGAAATAGTAAAAGGAAATCCTAAGAAAATATTCTTGATGATTGGTATAAATGATGTTTCTCATCATCAACCCACCGATTTTTTAGTAAATGATATAGCTGAATTGATAGAGGAAATAAGAGAGAAATCTCCACGTACAGAAATATACCTTCAAAGCATATTGCCCATAAACGAATCGTTTGGGATATATACAAGATTAAACGGAAGAAGTGCACAAATACCTGAAATAAATGCAAAATTGAAGACTCTTGCTAGAAATTGGAATCTCACTTACGTTGATCTATTTCCGCTTTTTGTAGATTCAGGTACAAATACTCTTCGCGCAAACCTCACAGGAGATGGCATTCATCTTTCGGAAGAGGGATATGGGATATGGAGAAAGGAACTAAAAAAGCACCTATAAGGTAATAATAGCTCCACTATTTAATAAATTAATTGTACAACATTGAAAATAATAGCAATTATTTTATCTTTGCAAGCTTTAAGGACAAACACAACTTACATTATGTACTATATTTCCAAATAAACAAATGAATATTGAATTTTTATTAGAATATAATCCCATTCTTTTAGCTCTGGGTGCAACCCTTTTCACATGGGCAGTAACAGCATTGGGCTCGTCGATGGTTTTTTTCTTTAAAACCATCAACCAAAAAGTATTGAATTCTATGCTTGGTTTTGCAGCAGGTGTTATGATAGCTGCAAGCTTTTGGTCTCTATTGGAGCCTGCCATAGCTATGGCTGAAGAAAATGGCGATACACCTTGGGTACCAGCCGTTGTGGGTTTTTTAGGTGGTGGGGCTTTCCTTTTTCTAATAGACAAAATTCTTCCTCACCTACACATGAGTTTGAAAGTTGATCAAGCCGAAGGTATAAAAACATCGTGGCAGCGAAGCATATTATTGTTATTGGCCATAACTATACACAATATTCCCGAAGGATTGGCAGTAGGTGTTGCATTTGGGGCGTTGGCCCACAGTCCAGACATGGGAGTATTAGTTGGAGCAATGGTGTTGGCTTTTGGTATTGGATTACAAAACTTTCCTGAAGGAGCAGCAGTTTCTATACCATTACGACGGGAAGGATTTTCACGCCTCAAAGCATTCAATTATGGTCAACTATCTGGTATAGTTGAACCAATTTCTGGCGTTCTTGGTGCATACTTAGTATTATCAATAACTCCTATCCTACCTTATGCATTGGCATTTGCGGCAGGAGCTATGATTTTTGTTGTAGTAGAAGAGCTCATTCCTGAGTCTCAAACTGGACACGAAACAGATTACTCTACAATCGGTGCAATGATTGGCTTTGCAGTAATGATGACGCTTGATGTAGCTCTTGGCTAGAAGGACATTCACATCATTAAAGCTAACCACATATAAACTAGTTGGCCTTATAAAGCTCAAGCAAACAGGCTCTGAAATCAGAAGATGATGTAATTACATGAAAGTTATTTGGCATTTCTGGACTATGTTCTCTAATCTGATATCCTGTAACGTAAAAAGGTTTTTCAGGGAAAGTTTCTCTCAAATTGATGAACATATTTTCTAACTGAGCTTTTTCTGATGGACCCACATACGATGAGAAAAAAGCTTTAGCATTTGTTACTCTTTCTACCTCTTTTAAATCTTCTACGGGCACTGAAGCTCCCAAATAGATTACTTCATAGCCTTGTTGTCGAGCAATATAGCTATAGAAAAGGAGACCTACTTCATGCAACTCTCCTTCAGGCAAGAAAAAAATTATTTTATCTTCGCCTTGCCCATTACTCGTTATCTCTTTTTGTATTTTAAGTATAATCTTTTGTCGCAATAAATTTACAATAAAATGTTCTTGAGCAGGCTTTATAGTATCAGTTTGCCACAAGATGCCAATGCGTTCTAGAAAAGGGAACATTATATTCTCAATAAGTTTTTCGAAACCATACTCTTTTAAAGCATTGTTGAAAGAATTATTAAAAGAGTTTTCATCTAATTCTAACATAGAAAACAGTAGAGCATCTATAACATGGGAATATATGTCGGGTTTATCAAGCAAGTTTGCAACCTTCTCACGTAGGTCCTCTTTATTTAACTTAGCTATCTTAGAGATTTTCAGCCCATTTTGATTCAAGATAGAGATGTTTAAAATATTTCTCAAATCTTCATCAGAGTAATATCTTATGTTGGTATCTGTTCGCTTAGGAATAACCAAACCAAAGCGTCTTTCCCACATCCTTATTGTATGGGCTTTTATGCCCGACATTTTTTCAATATCTTTTATAGAGTATGTTGCCATATTTTGTGTTGTTTATTTAATTACTATAACTACAATTGACACTGACTTGTTCAAATTTCCATATACAAAGATAAAACAAAAACAAAAGCACCCTCTTAAAATAAACAATTTAAGAGGGTGCTATTAATTTAAACTATCGTCTTATGAAATTTAAGGGAGAATAACTTTATCAATAACATGCACAACTCCGTTTGTGCCTTGAACATCAGCTAATACAACTTGAGAAGTACCATCAATTTTAACACCGTTACTTAAGTCTATCATAATTTTCTTTGCTGTGTTAAGCGTCTGAACTTCACCATTTGTGAGCTGTCCAGAAGTAACATTGCCACTTATAACGTGAGCTAATAATATCGGAGTTAAAGCCTCAGCAGAAAGATCTGCAATACCTGAAACCCCTAATGCAGTATATAGAGCAGTGAATGCAGTATTTGTTGGTGCAAAAACTGTAAATGGACCATTACCTTTTAAAGTCTCTACTAAATTAGCTTTTGCTAGTGCTGCTACAAGAATACTAAATGTAGGATTGTTTACTGCTATATCAACAATTGATAATGGCAATATAACTTTATCTATTACATGAATAACACCATTGTCAGCTGCTATATCAGTTCCTGTTATTTTTGATCTTTTATTAATCATTGTTGTAGACATATCTACGTAGAAAGATAAGTTTGTACCATCACTAGGTCCAGATGCTAAAGTGGAGAAATAGCCTGTGCTAATATCTGCAGCCAAGTTTGTACCATCTAGTACGTGGTAAAGCAATATATTTGTAAGTGTTGGCACAGGAATATCATCCAAACCACCAAAACCTAACTCTGTTAACAGATTAGCAAATGCTTGATTGGTAGGAGCAAAAACTGTAAACATAGCCTCTTCATTAGCCAATGCTGCATCTAAACCAGTCTTTGTTAATGCTGTAACTAAGATAGAGAAATCTTCATTACCCATAGCTACATCAACAATTGTATTAGTTTCTGGCGCTGTTGGTACGATAACTTTATCAATAACATGTACAACTCCGTTTGTTCCTTGAACGTCTGCCAATAAAACTTTAATGTCTTCATCAATTGTTACACCACCCGAGGTTCCAATAAGAACTTTCTTATCAGGATTGAGTGTTTGAACTTCACCGTTTGAAAGCTGTCCAGAAGTCACATTACCGCTTACAACATGAGACAATAGAATCGGAGTTAAAGCCTCTGCAGAAAGATCGGCAATACCTGAAACGCCTAATGTAGTAAACAATGCATTGAATGCAGCATCAGTTGGAGCAAATACTGTAAATGGACCATTACCTTTTAAAGTTTCTACTAAGTTAGCTTTTGCTAGTGCTGCTACAAGAATACTAAATGTAGGATTAGTTACTGCAACATCAACAACAGTTTGTGGTAAAATAACTTTATCTATTACATGAATAACACCATTGTCGGCTTTTACATCTGTTGCTGTTATTTTAGCTCTTTTGTTTATCATTGTTGTTGCCATATCTACATAAATAGACAATTTAGTATTATCTGCAGGTCCTGCAGATAAAGTAGGATAATATCCAGTAGTAATAGATGCTGCCATTTTTGATCCATCCAATACATGGTATAATAATATATTACTTAAAGTAGCCTTAGGTATATCATTTAGACTACTAAATTTCAATTCTGCTAATAAATCTGTAAATGCTTGATTAGTGGGAGCAAATACTGTGAACATAGCAGCTCCATTATCCAATGTTTGATCAAGTCCTGTTAGCTGCAACGCTTGAACTAAAATTGAAAAGTTTGGATTGCTTTTAGCTACCTCTACAACAGTAGATTTTGTTGGAAGTTTATCATCATCGTCATCACTACAAGCAACAAGAGTTACTGTGGATAATAAGAGAAAGGATAAGAATAAGAATTTTAATTTTTTCATCGTTTTTGAGTTTTAATTTAGAACCATATTAAATAAGAACATACTTTAAACACAAAAACGCCTTTGTTTGTTCACCCTTATATGCAAATTGTTGAACATTTAATTGTCAGTTTTCCATTTTATCATTCTAACAAAGGATTCTAAGCATTTTAATTAAGTGCTGATAATCAAACTTTAACAGAATATTATTCAATACTAATAGATTAGAGCAAGACCATGATATGATAAATAAATATCAGAAACTTGAATATACCTCAAAAGAGAATTTTCTCTTTAAAAGAAAGTTCCTCTTTAAATGACCAAGATTAAACAAAAAGAAGTTGATTTAATAACAATATGATGTGATTAAATCAAAAGCTATATGCAGATAAAGGATATATTAACCAGAAGCTTTTCGTGATGCTTTTTAATGAAGGAATTCGCATAGTGACAGCTATATACTCTAATAAGAAGAAAAGTTTAATGTCTTTTCATGAAATGATTTTTCTTGATTAAAGATCAGAAATTAATCCATTAAAAATAAGTAGCAAAATATCTGTCAGATTGAGCATTCTAGACATCGATCCCCTCATAATTTTATGAATATTATTAAAGTTCTTGTCTTATATTGTTTTTTCCAAAAAAGGATTCAATCAAATTTGAAGTGGAAAAATCAAACCAATTAAGTATTTGGTTATAATTCTATCTCCAACTCACACTAATAAATAAACCCAAGTTTAAACAAAAAAAAACGATTAATACGTTTAGCGCATTAATCGTTCTTTCTTTTTATATATAGAATTCAATGTTAATTATTCTCCAAAGTCATCAAACAATAACATTTCTGATGGAACTCCAAGACTGTCTAACATGCCTTCAACTGCTTTAGCCATTGGTCCAGGACCACACATGTAATATTCAATTTCTTCTGGCTCTTCATGATCTTTAAGGTAATTATCGAGAATTACTTGATGGATAAAGCCAACTGGACCTTTCCAATTATCTTCTGGCAATGGTTCAGAAAGCGCAATATGAAATTCAAAGTTAGGAAAATCCTTCTCTAATTGACGAAAATCTTCTTCATAGAATATTTCTTTTTTAGAGCGTGCACCGTACCAGTAGGAAACTTTTCGGTCTGTTGTTTTTAAAGTTTTAAACAAATGAAGCAACTGAGCACGCAAAGGAGCCATACCAGCGCCACCACCAACAAAGAGCATTTCATTTTTAGTGTCATGCATGTGAAACTCTCCAAAAGGACCTGACATCAATACTTTATCACCTGGTTTTAAATTGAAGATATATGAAGTAGCAATACCTGGTTTTACACCAGCTTTCCATGTGCCAGTTTTTCTATCAAAAGGAGGTGTAGCAATACGAACATTAAGAGTTATAATATTATCACCTTCAGCAGGATAGTTAGCCATGGAATATGCACGAATGATTTCCTCATCGTTTTTTACAGTCAGCGGCCAAAGATTAAATTTATCCCATTCAGGCTTAAATTTATCATCGATATCCATGTCACTAAATTTGATGTCATATTTAGGAATCCTAATTTGACTGTAAGAACCTGGGATAAAATCTAGTCTTTCTCCTTCAGGTAGCCTAACAACAAATTCTTTTATAAAAGTGGCAACGTTTTTGTTAGAAACAACTTCGCACTCCCACTCCTTAATACCAAATACTTCTTCAGGAACAACAATCTTAATGTCGTCTTTCACTTTTACTTGACAAGATAGTCTCCAATCAAGTTGTTGTTCTTTTCGGGTAAAGAAGCCTGTTTCTGTTGGCAAAATTTCTCCACCACCTTCAACAACGCGACATCTACATTCGCCACAAGTTCCTTTACCACCGCATGCTGATGACAAATATATCTTTTTATTTTGCAAAGTGTTTAGCAATGTACCACCTGCAGGAACATCTAGTTCCTTATCATCATTAATAACTATCTTCACATTGCCAGAAGGCAACAATTTTGATTTTGCTACTAATATAACTACTACAAGTATTATTATTATTATCAAAAAGACAACAACACTAGAAATAATAGTCAAACTTTCTGCACTCAATAATACACTCATATTATTTATGATAATTTATATTGAAAACTCTGTTTTATTTTTTTCTTTAGATATCTATTCCTGAAAAGCTCATGAATGCAATCCCCATCAAGGCTACAATAATAAAAGTAATACCTAAACCTTTCAATGGTTTTGGCACATTTGAATATTGCAACTTCTCTCGAATTGCAGCTAATCCAACAATTGCCAATAGCCATCCAATGCCAGATCCAAAACCATATGCTGTAGCCATTCCAATATTTGGAAATGCACGCTGTTGCATAAACAATGAACCACCTAAAATTGCACAGTTAACAGCTATCAATGGTAAAAATATACCTAATGAATTATATAAAGTAGGACTATAGCGTTCTATAACCATTTCTACTAACTGAACAGATGAAGCAATTATAGCAATAAAGATGAGTAAGCTGAAAACACTTAGGTCAACATCTATAAAACTCTCTCCTAACCACTTCAGTGCTCCTTCTTTTAAGACATAGTTTTCTAATAAGAAATTTAAAGGTAGGGTTAGCATTAAAACAAATGTAACAGCAAGACCCAAACCTACAGCTGTTTTTACATTTTTCGATACTGCAAGATATGAACACATACCTAAATAGTATGCGAAGATCATATTATCAACAAATATCGATCGGACAATTAAACTTATTGCATCCATAGTGAAATCTAATTTTTTTGTGTCTTAAACATTAGTTTGTTTCTTCCTGTAATTCCTTATTTAAGTGTCTGTGTACCCAAATAATACCTGCAACAACTATTAGCGCCATTGGAGGAAGAATCATAAGGCCATTATTTTCATATCCAATGTCGTACATTGCTTGTGGTATAACTGGAATATCTAATAGAGTTCCGCTGCCTAAAAGCTCTCTAAAAAAACCTACAACTACAAGAATCCATCCATATCCCAATCCATTACCCACACCATCTAAAAAAGAAGGCCAAGGACCATTACCTAAAGCGAAAGCTTCTAATCGTCCCATCAATATACAATTGGTTACTATAAGTCCAACAAAAACTGATAATTGTTTATTTACATCATAAACGTATGCTTTTAGCACTTCGCTAACAATTGTTACAAGTGCTGCTACTACTACCAACTGCACTATAATACGTATTCTGTTTGGTATGGTATTTCGCAAAAGCGAAATAATTACGTTTGCAAAAGCTGCAACTACCACCACTGCTATGGCCATTACCAAAGAAGGCTCGAGCTTAGAGGTTACTGCCAATGCAGAACAAATACCCAACACTTGAATTATAACAGGATTATTCTTATTTAGCGGTCCCATCAATACCGCTTTTGTTTTACTATTCAATAATGCCATCTTTAGTCTATATTTTATTTAGAGTTACGAACGTTCTCTAAAAAGTTTTTATACTCACCCACGTTATCATACAGCATTGCACCTACACCTTGACTGGTAATTGTACCTCCTGAGATGCCATCTATATAATCTCTATCTGAAGCAGTTTTACCTTTTTTCACTACAGCAATAGATTTAAACTCTTCATTTTTGAATAAGTTTTTACCTTCAAATTGTTTTCTGAAAGGTTCATGTGTTATTTCAGCTCCTAATCCTGGGGTTTCAGAATCGTGTCCAAAGTCAACTCCATAAATTGTACTGCCATCTGCATCGAGTGCAAGATAGCCCCAAATAGGTCCCCAAAGGCCCTTTCCATTCATGGGTAAGATGTATTTTTTGTTACCATCAATCACAGCTTCATAAACTGGGAAACCTTCACGATTGGCAACATTGACAACAAATGCTGAATCAGTTGGTAATGTACCTGCACTTGATTCTTTTTTTGCACCAGTTTCAAGATCTATTAAATAAGCATCGCTTATTAGATCATTAAATATGGTTTCAGCCTCTTCGGTAGAAGCCTCTATCTTTAAAGAGCGCAATATCTGCTGCATTTTATCTATTTCCACATTCTTCTTTTGTCTTCCACTAAGTGCTTGATGCGTAAAAGACAAACCCAATGCTACAAGAAGCACCATTACTACGGCATAGATAATTGTATATGTACTACTTTCTGTTTTCATTATTTATACCCTTTCTTTATTTTTAATTGCACTTCGTTTTAAACGTTTTTTGATGTTGCCATCTACCACGTAGAAATCGATAAGAGGTGCAAAAGCATTCATAAATAAAATAGCAAGCATCATCCCTTCTGGATAACCAGGATTGAAGACGCGAATAGCAACTGCTAAAGCTCCTATCAAGAATCCGTAAATCCATTTACCTGTCTCGGTACGTGAAGATGTTACAGGGTCAGTTGCCATAAATACAGCACCAAATGCAAAACCTCCTAACACGAAGTGATACAAGGGAGGCATTCCCATTACAGCATTTATTGCAAATTGATTAATTAATAGTACAGTTGCTCCACCACCTAAGAATACCGATAACATAGTCTTCCAACTACCTACACCAGTAACTATCAAAATGAGTGCACCAATTAAAATGGCTAAGGTTGATACTTCACCAACTGAACCCGGAATAAATCCTAAGAACATATCCATTAAAGATACTGCTCCTTCATTTATACTAGTAAACAGTGAAGACGAAAAAGTTGGAGAATCTGTAATGGCCAATTGTCCTAACATAGTAGCACCAGAGTATCCATCTACTGTTTGTGCAATACCATCAACCATTTGAGGGTTTCCTAGTCCAAAAGCACCAGCAGTACGAACAAATACATTGTCGCCTGACATGTGTGACGGATAGGCAAAGAATAAAAAGGCTCTTGCCACCAATGCAACATTAAATACATTGTAACCAGTGCCCCCAAACACTTCTTTTGCAAATATTACAGCAAATGCTGTAGCAATAGCAATCATCCAAAGTGGAGTGTCTATAGGCATAACCATTGGAATGAGAATACCACTAACGAGGAACCCCTCTGCAATTTCCTCTCGTTTAATTTGAGCAGCAACAAACTCTATACCCAATCCCACTGCATATGATACAATAAGTTGAGGCAAGAATGCTATGGCACCAAACAAAAAAGTTTGCCAAAAACCAGGATCTGTTCCTAATGCCAAATTGTGTTGATAACCTACATTGTACATGCCAAACAATAATGCTGGAACTAATGCTAAAACCACAATAATCATTGTTCGTTTAGAGTCTCTAGCATCGTGCATGTGTACGCCCGACTTTGAAGTATGATTAGGGACAAATAGAAATGTTTCAAATCCGTCAAAAACAGAATGAAGCTTTTCTAGTTTTCCCCCTTTCTCAAAATTAGGCTTTATTTTGTCGATATAATTTCTTAAAGCTTTCAATGTTGTATTTTTAAAATAGATGAATTATATATATGTGTATTATTCAACTTCTTTTCGAAGTAAATCTAACCCTGTCCGAACTATACGCTGAATTTCAATCTTAGAAGTATCAACAAACTCGCACAAAGCAAAATCCTCAGGAGCAACTTCAAATATCCCTAAATTTATCATTTTATCAATATCGAAAGCGATGATTGACTTCAATAAAAACTCAGGATAAATATCCATTGGGAATACTTGATCGTATTCATTAGACATTATCATTGCTCTCTCCCCGCCTTTTATACGAGCATCGATTCTAAATTTATCTTTCACGCCTACTTTATGTAATAGGTTTGATAAATAGGTACAGCCTGCGCTATATTTATTTGGATTCATTGATGCCCATCCGAAAAACTCATGCGTGTTATTTCCTTCAGGAATCACAGTGAGTTGTGAGGAGTAAGCACGCAATACATCATTCTCGTTAATTTTACGACCAGTCAGTGGGTCGCCACTTATATAGCGTAGCAGTGAATCTTCAGGTTTGGGTATTGATTTGAAAATGCTGCTTAGCGATGTGCCAATCAACATTTTGTAATATCCTCTTTTCTCAACCTCAGAACCTGTTAGAGCAACAATACGAGTAAGATCTACTTTTCCTGTGTTGAACAAACGTCCAATTATTGCAACATCAAGAACATTAAGTGTCCAAACAGTTTCATCAGCATTTATAGGCGCTATATGATTGATTTGCACACCAACATTTCCGGCAGGATGTGGACCTTCAAATTCTGTTACAACAACATTTTTGGCGTCTCTCAACACTTTATTCGTTGTTTTAGGACTTACAGATAGATGTACCTTTCCCTTTGTAAGTTTTGATAATGCGTCAAGACCTGTTTGCACATCCTTTTCCTGATCTTTTAAAATAAAATCATAAGAAGGAGCTAAAGGAGCTGACGAAAATCCAGTTACAAAAATATCACGAGGTTCATTGTCTGGGTTTGCAACAACATCATAAGGACGTTGTTTTATAAAAAACCAAAGACCGGCGTCAAGAATATACTCTTTCACCTCCTCAGCTTTCATAGTTAAAGCATTTTTAATGCCATAATCCACGAATTCATTTACACCTTTTCTTTCAACGGTAATATTTAATATACGACGTTTCTCACCTCTATCAATTGCTGTAACCACTCCGCTAACAGGAGAAACTACTTTCACTGAAGGATGATTTCTGTCATACATTAATGCCGTTCCGGCTTTTACTTCATCACCTACCTTTACACTTAGTTTAGGTGTGACTCCAGTAAAATCTTCGGGACAAATTTTCAGGATATCACTTTTAACCTCACCAAGAAAAATATCTTGAGGTTCACCCATTAAAGGTATGTCTAAGCCTTTTTTAATTTTTATTCGACTAGCCATTTACTATATATAATAACTTGATTTTATTAATCTGAAAAATTATTTCTGTTTGTAAACTACAGGTTTTAAGTTTAAGAAAACAATACATTCGTTTTTCAGATGCAAAGATACATTTTATTTGATTTTTTCAAAGGGTATTTCTATTTAAAATAAAGAAATAAATCATTAATTGTCAAACTCCAAGTTTTAAATGACTACTCTATCATCAAGTTTTTGTATTTATCATTTGCTCAATTACTTTGATGTTAGCCCTCATTTCTATCCATTACATTTAATTTAAATAGCGTTTTGATCCCAAAATGTAGTGTAACAAACATGTCTTAATAGTACTCCTACTTTTATTTAATATATTTATAGATTGAATATGGATGCTTTTATGTAATTTTGCACCACGTACACATAAACTATTATATCTATACGCAACTATTATGGGTAAGAAAAAAACAACTTCAAGAAAGTCAAAAATAAAACAATCTACTATTAAAGCTAATATAATAAAGACTTTGTGGATTGCTTTTGGCGCTATTATTTTGTCGAGCATCCTTGTGTTTGGACTAATTGCGGTAGGAGCAATCGGGTATATACCTCCTATAGACCAATTAGAAAATCCAATCGACAAATATGCATCGCAACTCTACTCTTCTGATGGTGAGGTGTTGAGCACCTACTCACAAAGCAAAGAGAACAGAGTTTTTGTTACATATGACGAATTACCACAACATCTTATTGATGCACTAATTGCAACTGAAGATATACGTTTCTATTCTCACTCAGGCATTGATGCTTATGCACTGGCAAGAGCAGTAGTAAAAAGGGGAATACTACAACAAAAGAGTGGAGGTGGAGGAAGTACCATTACGCAACAGTTAGCAAAACTACTCTATTCGCCAAGTGCTGAAAGTGCATTTGAAAGAATTCTCCAAAAACCAATTGAGTGGGTAATAGCTGTAAAGCTGGAGCATTTTTATACAAAAGAAGAAATACTCAATCTGTATCTCAACAAATACGATTTCAACTACAATGCTGTAGGCATCATGTCTGCAGCTAAAACATATTTCAACAAACTGCCATCTGAACTCAATATTGAAGAATCTGCCATGCTAGTAGGTATGTGCAAAAACTCTTCTTTATATAATCCAGTGCGACGTCCCGAACTTACTCAACAACGTAGAAATGTTGTTTTGAAACAGATGGAGAAATCCAATCATATCACAGCAAGTGAAAAAGATACTTTACAGCTAAAATATATAGAACTTAATTTTAACCGATCGGGTCATAGAGAAGGCTTGGCTCCCTATTTTCGTCAATACCTTGCAGGCATCATGATGTCTAAAAAGCCAGAACGTAAAAACTATTCGGCCAGTTGGCTGCGACAACAATTTGTGGAAGACTCCGTTTCATGGGAAACCGATCCTCTATATGGTTGGTGCTATAAAAACACCAAGCCTGATGGGTCATTTTACAACATTTACACCGATGGACTGAAAATATTCTCAACCATAGACTCTCGCATGCAAAAACACGCCGAAGATGCTGTGAAAGAACATGTAGGTGGCACTTTGCAACCTCAGTTTACGAAAGAAAAGGAAGGAAGAAGCTATGCTCCCTACTCCAGATCGGTGAGTGATCGGGTTGATGGACTAATTGAAGTTGCTATGCGACAAACGGGACGCTATCGAGATCTAAAAAAAGAAGGCAAAACAGAACAAGAAATTATTGAATCATTCAAAACTGAAAGTGTTGACATGAAAGTTTTTTCTTGGGAGAATGGCGAAGCTGAAAGACAGATGACGCCATGGGATTCAATTAAATATCACAAAGGATTTCTACGTGCAGGTTTTATGGCTATGAATCCTGTAACAGGACATGTGAAGGCTTACGTGGGAGGTCCTAACTTCAGTTTTTTCCAATATGATATGGTGACAAAAGGGAAAAGACAAATTGGATCTACCATTAAACCATTTCTGTATACATTAGCCATGGAAGAAGGAATGACGCCTTGTGATCGCATGTTGCACGTAGCCCAAACTCTCACCACCGAAACTGGAGAACTTTGGACACCCAGAAATCCAGGAGCAAAGGAAGTGGGGCAAACTGTAAGTATCAAATGGGGATTGCAAAATTCAAGCAACTGGGTCACTGCCTACCTGATGAAACTCTTTTCACCTTATGCATTTGCAAGATTATTACACTCTTTCGGTCTTGAAACACCTGTTGATCCTGTTGTCTCTTTGGCACTTGGTCCATGTGACGCTTCTGTAGAGGAAATGGTGAAAGGTTATACAGCTTATGTAAATAGAGGCATTCGTATCGACCCCCTTTATGTGTCTCGCATTGAAGACTCTCATGGCAATATAATCACAACATTTGTTCCGCACTCGAAGGAGGTTTTCAGCGAGTCAACTTCATTTAAGATGCTTGACATGCTAAAGGCAGTTGTAGATGGAGGAACAGGTGGACGATTAAGATTTCGCTATAATCTGAAAGGACAGATGGGTGGAAAAACTGGAACTACCCAAAACAACTCAGATGGATGGTTTATGTCATTCACCCCCGAAATAGTTGCTGGAGCTTGGGTTGGTGGTGAAGAGCGAGCAATCCATTTTGACAATATGGCTCAAGGACAGGGTGCAAGTATGGCCTTGCCTATTCATGGATTGTTTTATCAGAAAATATATGCCGATCCTGATTTGAAAATGAAAGATAATGGGGTATTTGAAGTTCCCGCAGAATTTCAAAATCCGTGTTTAGATAATAACGACTCTTCAATCAATTACGAAGACTATAATCCTACAAAACCTAAAATAGGAATTGACGATTTGTTTGACTAACTAACAAAAGAGATATTTTTCAAATGGAAAGAGTGCAACCTGAAGATTCAGATTGCACTCTTTCTATTTTTAATTACCATTCAGTTATTCTTATTACTGTGGAGCTCTTTATTGAGAAAATACATAAAAGTCAAAACTATCACATATATCTATACCACCTTATTACTTTGTTGGATAATACTCAATTTAAGGGGATCCATCTCTTCACCCCAGTAAAGCGTTTGGTGTGGAAAAGGAATCTCTATATGGTGAAGATCAAAAGTCTCTTTCAATCGTTTGCGATACTCGCGACCAATACCCCATTGTTGGCCAGGTTTTGTTCTAATACGTCCTCTAATAATTAATGCACTATCGCCAAAATCATTAAGACCCGAAACCTCCATTGTATCCAACATTTTCACTTTATACTCATCTTCGGCAAACATACTATCGCCCACCTCTTGCATCAATTGCATCACTTGCGTTATATCTTCCTTGTATGCAACACCAATATTAAAGACAATAGCCGACCAACCCTTGGTCATGTTTGATATAGTATTTATTTTCCCATTCTGAAATATATGTACTACCCCCGAAGAGTCGCGAAGAGTTATGGTACGCAACTCTATTTTCTCTACCTTTCCACTTGTCCCGTTCAATGTTACTACATCACCTGTACGAATGCCATCCTCAAGAAGAATGAAAAAACCTGCAAGAAAATCACGTACCAATTCCTGCGAACCAAAACCTACTGCCAGACCAACAATACCGGCCCCTGTTAAAATTGGAGCTATATTGATATTGATTTTACCAAGAAATATCATTCCAAAGATTGACCATATTACCACGCGTGATGTTTTACGTAAAATTCCCATCAGGGTGTTCAACCTTTTTTCAACTTCAAGGTCAAGCTCTTCATTACGATAAGCCATGCGTTTTAATAAAACACCCCTTAAGTTATTTACTAAAGTTGTTGATACTCTTAAAATGACTATCAGTAAGATGATTAGAATAATAATTGACAGAAGGTCTGTTATTAACCATCTACTAAATACACTTGCAAACTGTTTCCAAAAATCGACTGTGAAATACTTTTCCATTATAAGCTTGTTTAATTGTGATTTACATACATAACAACGCTGCTCTTTATGTAATAAAAAACAGCGTTGCTTCAACAAATGTATGCAAAATTAATCAATTTGCTATACTTCGTATAAAATCATCTCACCAAAAAAGCTGCAAGCGTTCATATGTAAGTATTCGTTCCAACCTATATAAGAATTAACCGAATGCTTATAATCAATTAGCTATTTTATTCACAGATTTATATTTAAGGCGATTTACTGCTCCGAAAGTTCAAATAAGTTTTTTTGACGATAAACGCCTCCTTCGAAAGCGTAAATAAATTATATTGGCGATATCCACCTCCTCCGAAAGTGTAAATAAGTTTTATTTGCCATTTACAACCCTCCGCGATCACAAATAAATTATTTTGGCGATAAACGTCCCCTCCGAAAGTGTAAATAAATTATATTGGCGATTTAGGACCCTCCGAAAGTCTAAATATCTTTTATTTGAATTTTTGGAGCAGTTTTTGAGGTAAATATCTTTTTCTGGAGGTTCTTGGTCAATAAAACAGCAAATTATTTACATTTCTAACGTAATTAATACGACAATGAAATCAATTGTTATAGATTGAACATTAATACATTTGCTACAAACAAATAACCACTGTTTCCTCGTTGCAAACGAGGAGGAGTCGATCATACACCAAAATGCAACAAGCATTCGATGAATCCCGTATAGAAATTCACCGAATGATTAAGTTTAAATCATGAAGCAGATAATGATATATTGTCTAAATTTTTAAATTACCTTTTTCTCTTGTCCATCAATGGTTAGTTGTAATGGTTGGATCTCTTCGCCCCAATAAATAGTTTGATGTGGGAAAGGAATTTCGATATTATGAAGATCAAAAGCTTCTTTCAAGCGCTTGCGATATTCGCGACCTATACCCCATTGCTGACCAGGTTTTGTTCTGATACGTCCCCTTATAACCAAAGCACTATCGTCAAAGCTATTTAGGCCTGACACCTCAATTGAAGCCAGCATTTTAACCTTATACTCCTCTTCGGCAAACATACCATCGCCAACCTCTTGCATCACTTGCATCACTTGCGTTATATTCTCTTTGTAGGCAACCCCTATATTAAAGAGTATTGCCGACCAGTCCTTTGTCATATTAGAAACAGTATTTATTTTACCATTCTGAAACACGTGTACTACTCCTGCATCACGAAGCGTTATAGTTAGCAACTCCAATTTCTCTACTGTTCCACTTGTGCCATTTATTACTGCCACATGACCCTTACGTATTTGATCTTCAAGTAAAATGAAAAAACCAAAAATTAGGTCTCTCACCAATTCTTGTGCACCAAACCCAACAGCCAAACCAATAATACCTGCACCGGCAAGAATGGGAGCAATATCAATATTTATTTTTCTTAGAATAATCATTATAATGATCGACCATATTATCACACTCACTGTTTTGCGCAAGACCCTTCTACCATATTATTAAACAATTTCTTTTTCTAAAATAGAAGCTTGAATTATGCGATGTGCCATACCAATTCCGTCTCGTAAGTTTCCTGCAATGTGTAGTCCTGGGTATTTATTTTCTACACTCTTAATGCTGTCGAAACGTTCTTCCGAAGTTTTTTCATATTGAGGAATGGCATGTTTGTAGCGAAATATACGAATTAAATCAGGCTTTTTATCTATCGGGAACCCTAACATTCTGTGAAAAGATTGTACTACTTTTTCTTCAATCTCTTGATCGCTCAGTGCTGTTAAATCTTTTCGTTTCATTCCTCCCATAAAAAATGAAAACAAGGCTCCGTTTTGTGGTGCCCTCCTTTCAAAACATGATGATGGAAACAGAATTCCGAGAAAATCCTCCTTATCTTTTGAGCTAACCAATCCACCAAAAGCATTAAAATCAAGGTTAAGCCTATCTTTTACCCCCACAGCTATTTGTACAATAGGAGCGTAGCGAACATTGGTTATTTTAGCCATTTCTAACTGAGAGATGAATGGCAACAATTTAGGCAAAGCATAAGCACCGACTGTAGATATAACATGACGTGAACTGAAAGAAAGCTTTACTCCATTTTTCTCGCAAACCACCTTCCAGTTATCTTCTTGAGGCTGAATGAGAAGATTTTCAGATGATAGGATAATATTCTCTTGTCCTATATATTTCTCCATGGCTTGAGGTAGTTTTTCCATTCCTCCTTTAGTAGAGAAAATGCCTTTTTTTGCATTTTTACCATCCTTTTTATGGGCTTCTCTTGATTTAGCAATTCCTCCACGAATAAAGCTACCATAGTTTTGCTCCAAGTTGTACAATTTGGGCAATGCATGTCTAGCAATCAACGAATATGCATCACCAGCATATATTCCAGATAAAAAAGGATCTACTGCATAATCAACAAAAGACTGCCCGAGTCTTCTTTCTGCCATTGCCCCAACTGTTTCATCAGGATCTACACCTTTCTTTCTCCAAGGTTCGCCCAATATTCTAATCTTATCCTTCAGTGTGAATAAGGGAGTTATAATTCCTCCTACCAAACCTGAAGGTAAGGCATTAAACTTATCATTTTTCCAAATAAGGCGTTTTTTTGACTCCTCCCTTGCAAACTCAATTTGGCAATAGGGCGATAAATCATCGAACAAACCCAATACCTCTTCAGAAGCTCCAGAACCAGTGTTAGGCCCAGATTCAATTACAAAACCTTGCTCATGAATAGTACGAATCTGACCACCCACACGGTCAGATTTTTCGATAATCACAACAGACAGGCCTCGTTTTATTAGTTTCACAGCTGTGGATAGCCCTGTAAGACCAGCTCCTATGATAACAACATCTTTTTTTTCTGTAATGTGTTCTGAGTAATTCATATTAGGTATATTAAATGGGTTTTGAAAAAGTTTTATCACTATTAATTAAAAGTTTGTCCATAGATGCTGCAACATTCCGCACAAAAGGAGAACCTTTCTGTTGCATTACAATCTTGTTTTCATCAAAACAAATTATTGCATCATTAGCAAACTCTTGCATTTTTTTTTCTGAGTAACTTGTGGCAGACTTCACTTCATCTACTGTGCGTTGTAAACGCAATGCAAGATCTGGCCAATGGATTTGCTCGTTGCACATGAGATGAGAAATTACTTCACGGGTTATTTGCTCATCGTCGTTTAGTATATAACCTTTGCGCACTGGTATATGACCATCGTTTACAGTTTGGATATACTCTGCTATATCTTTTGTGTTTTGAGTGTAAGCAGATGAGAGTTGAGATATAGCAGTAACACCAAATGCATAAACTTGTCCTGTGGTACGGCGTGTACAATATCCTTGAAAGTTTCTGTGCAATGACGAAGATTGTGAAGCACTGTATAACTCATCATCCTCTTTCACAAAATGATCGAGCCCTATTTGTTTGTATCCTCCTTCTAAGAGTAAGCTTTGGGAGGCATTATAAAGATCATTTTTAAGACTCTCTGTTGGGAGTCCTTTCTTTTCAAGTATTTTTTGACGAGGAAAAATATGAGGAACATGTGCATAAGAAAATGTTACTAATCTATCAGGCGAAAGTGTTATCGCTTTTTTAATAGTCCTTGTAAAGCTTTCTACAGTTTGAAGTGGCAATCCGTATATAAAATCGAGATTGACACGAATATTATTTGCGCGAAGCAGATCAAAAATATCCTCAATAGACAGAAGTGTAGGCACCCGATTGGCAGCCCTCAACACTTCAGTATTGAAATCTTGTATGCCAATGCTCATACGATTGAATCCCGCATCTATCAATGTCTCAAAATCTTTTTTAGTAAGGTATCCTGCATGACATTCAATAGCAATTTCAGGATTGTCGATACATTCATAATTGCTTAAGAGCAATTGATTGATTTTTTTTATAAGATTCAAGTCTATTGAGGTAGGAGATCCGCCTCCATAATGTATTTGTGCAATCTTACGTGAGGGATCAATGAAAGCACATACCAACTCTATTTCTTGAAGCAATGCATTTACATAAGCTTCATCATCGGCTCTGCTTGTTTTGGGAAACGAGTTGCATCCACAAAAATGACACATCCTTTTACAATAGGGTATGTGTATATAAAAAGAGAGGTGCGAGGGTTGCTCACTGTTTGAAGCTTCAATGGCTTGAATCAGACTGCGCTCTGAAAAACTTTCATAAAAAAAATTCGCCGGAGGATAACTTGTATATCTTGGAACGGGAATGTTATATTTTGAGATAAGTTTATTCATTACAATGGTTGTATTTCAGTATTTGAGTAATAAGGAGTGTATTTTAAAACATATAAAAAAGAAATAATAGCAACAGCTAACTCTGCTGCAAATAATGTTGCATAGCCAAATGAATCGCCTAAACGGGCACATATAAGGGCTATAATCATAGCATTGAGGTGAACAATAACAATCTGGATTGTAAAATCAGTGCTTTCTCTACCATCGCGAACAATGTCCATTGCAGAGGTATTTATTATGGTAGATGTCATACCATAAATTCCCCAAACCATGGCAATACCTATCATTATAAATACATGATTAGTATTACCACTCAATTGTAGCCAAAGAAAATAACTTGCTGGAAACAACACAAGCGTGGCTGCAATTTTTCGAGCTAAAGATTTGCCCACTTTTCTTACAAAAACTCCAGTAACGTATGAGCAGAAAATTCCAGTTGAAATACCAAAAATACCCACCATAGCACCAATTTCTGTTATTCCATAGCCCAAATCTACCAAAAAAGGACTTAATGAAGAAAGCACACCAATGAGCCCAGCATAAAAGAGCGTTAAAAATAGAATATGACCTCCAATACGTTTTTGTTTGAAGAACAACAACATATCTTTTGGTTTCGCTTTTTGTTTATTCTTACGCTCTCGTAGTTTTATTCTTTTGTTTAGGCCTAAAGGTATTAATGCTACTAAAACAAAAATAGCCACCCATGGTAAAAGACTTTCCCACCCAACTGTTTTAAAGAGAAGCAACAAGAATCCGCCCCCTACCATACTTCCAGTGAAAGCCCCCATAGATTGAATACTGTTGAGCAAACTAAAATCTTTTCTTTCAAATGATCTTGCAGCCATTGCATCAGTTGCTATGTCTTGTGTGGCTGAAGATATGAATGCTAAAATAATGAGAACAATAATAAGCGTAAAGTTTGTCTCAAGATTCAACATTGCCACAACAAATATAATCACAGCATATACTATCTCAGATCCAATAATCCACTTCTTGTAATCGTGTACTGTATCTGTTTTGTTGTCTACAAGAGGCGACCACAGAAACTTTATTATCCATGGAAGTTTTATTAGTTTTAATAAAGCAATAGCGGTGAGCGAATAATCTCCTTGACGCATCAACACAGGCAGGGCTGTGGCAAAGAAGCTCATCGGAATTGATTGTGCTATATAGAGGGTGAAAAAAGTGAAGAGATTGTACGACTTATATGATTTCATCTATTATCATTAAAATGAATGTGTTATACTTACTCCTGCTGTAAATGGTCGTCCAGGTTTTCCAAGTTGCCTTTTAGACATGGTGAAGTAATAACCTATATATTCTGTATTAGTTATATTTTTGGCAAAAATAGAGAAAGAGCTTTTATTTTTATGAAGAGAAACACTCCCATTGAGGAGTTCATAGTATTGCTGTTTCACTTCATTATCTTCTTTCCAATAAATCGCCCCCATACCCTTGTAATCTAAACCCAAGCGAAGCTCATCAATAAATAGAGAAGTGCAAGGAAGAATAACCTGTGCTCCAGCATTTAGAGTATGCCTTGGAACAAAAGGCACGAAGTTTCCAGAATAATCTATCGATTGGCTGTAAACATATTTTTTGAAAGTTGCATGTGTATATCCATAAGCAAGATTGAAATTCAAGTTTTTAACAGGAGTACCTTGAAACGAAAACTCCAAACCTTTACTTACAGATGTTCCAGCATTACCAATTTGGATACCCAACAGTTCTATTGATTGTTTTATTTGTTGATCGCTGATATCTATGTAAAACAAAGCAACTTCAGTACTATACTTATTTTGTCCGAAATTAACTTTTGCTCCAACCTCATAATTCCAGCTTGATTCAGGGTCGAAAGTTCGTTGATCTTCCTGTTGAAAAGTTGTATTGAACCCCCCTGTTTTATACCCTTTAGCAACAGTAGTATAGATTTGAGAGTTTTTAGAAAACAAATATTGAAGCGAAGCTTTAGGCGTCCACTCAGTAAAAGTGAGCGGAGAGTCATACTCATTTATTAATTCTACATTGTCTTCCACAATTTTAGTTTCAATGTGTACAGAGTTAGCCCGCTCGTAATCAAACCTAATGCCTGCTTCAAGTTTTAATTTAGGAGTGAGAAAAAGATCGGACTGATGATATATGGCAATGCCGCGGGCAAAATCATCGTAGTTTTTTTCTAATGTGTAAGGAGTATTAGACACATTCATGAAAACATCGGTATTTCTGTCAATACTGTGATTGAAAGTGAAAACCCCAAAATGCCAATTATAATTAGTTGTTCTTAATCCTTTAAAATTGAACTCTTGCGACAAAAGAAATTGATCTTCTTCCTGCAAAGCTCTATACAAGTTTTTTGGAGAAAGATCCTGATCAACATCATAAGCATCTTTTAATATCTGCATAGATGTTTGTGACGTCAGCCAAAAATATTTATTCCGATAATTAATCTGCAAACCTCCATCGTAAATAATGCGGTCGTAGTAGCTTTTATGGTCTGTTTGAATTGAGTCAACATAGCCATTTTCTTGTATATCTCCATAGCTAAAAGCTCCTTGATGTACTTTTTCGAAACTGTTTATGAGTTTCAAACTCACACTTTGCTTTGGACGCCATTCCAATCGGGTCTTAATGGAGCCCGATTTCATTTTGTCAGCTTTATTATTCAAATAAGTATTCTTAATAAAACCTCCAAAGGAATCATAGTCAGCAGAAACTCCATAAGCCAACTTAGAGTTGAACTTTCCTAAATTGGAAAAAGAAACATACATATCGTTATAAGTTCCATAGCGTAAGTTTATGCGTGATCCTTGATGTAAGAAAGGCGATTTTGTTTGCACAAGAATTATTCCACCCATAGCATTTCGTCCATACAAAGTACCTTGAGGGCCACGTAGAAATTCAATTTTATCAATATCAGTAAGGTTAATATCGAATGACGCTTTTTCGAAATGAGGAATCCCATCTACGTACATTGCTACGCCAGGAGTGTTCACAAGTGTGCCAACACCCCTAACAAAGACTGACGAAGTGCGCTTAGTATCACGGTCTATCATTATAAAATTGGGAATAGCAGCAGTGAAATCCTTCATTTCAAACATATACTTGTTTTGGATGGCCTCTCCGGTAATTGTAGTAGAAGCAATGGGCAAGGTCCATTTATTATTGCTGTTTTTGACACCTGAAATAACAACAGCATCCAAATTCAAATGTGTTAATGAGTCACTTTTCTCTAAGTTGTTTTTCACTTTTCCAAGAGCGGGAAAAGAAATGAAAGTGATAATTAGATATAATAAGGCAACACTTAGTTTTCTTTGTAAAAGGCATTTTCTATTTTTATACATACTCCCTCTTTACGGATTTTCAATTTTATTAGAGTACAAAGAAACAGTGTAACAAAGAAAACTACAATCACTACTAATAGTGATTTTTTGGTAAATTTAATCAATTCATGACATATTTGCAGAGTTGCACAACTGTCAATTTGTAAAAAAGAGGATATTATTTTTTACAAATCAATAGAAGATGTGTCATAAATCATGTGGAAATCAAATCCACGGAGACAGATTAGACTTTCATCTGTTGAAAACGCAATCTACTGTGGTAGAAATGTTTGAATCGATAAAAACTGCTTATTTTAGGACTATTATTGAAGAAAAGTGCAATGAAAAGAGAAACCGCAGAATAAGATTGAAATATCAACAGATGAAAAGAGAATTCTACAATAGAAACTGGATTTTTAAGGTAGTAATGAAGCAATTTAGGGCAACAAAATGAAAATAGTGTGTTTGAAAACATTTCCCCCGTCATGGATGCAATTTTCATCTCATATCTTATAATCCACGACCGAGGAATTGTTTTGAAATGATAGTTCAATAGATTATCAATAACCTCCGTTTCATCAGTGATTGCGATACCTATAAATATAAAAAGAACATTGCCAATATAGTTAAACAAAAAAACCTCCAAATACAAATTGTATTCAGAGGTTTTTGTGTGGTGCCACCTGGAATCGAACCAGGGACACAAGGATTTTCAGTCCTTTGCTCTACCGACTGAGCTATGGCACCAGCACCTTGTTTTAATTTCGATTGCAAAGATAGCTTCTTTTTTTCAATAACAAAATAAAAAGCATACAAAAAGCAGATAATTTTAAAGTTTAGTCCAAATTTTGAATCCAACCTTGTGCTTGAAGCATCATTTCTTGTCCATCGCGCGAAACAAACATGCATTGTGAGCTTGCATCAGAGATGTGTCCAATAACATGAATTCCGGGAACTATCTTCACTTGTTCGAATAGCGATAGAGGAACTGTGAAGAGCATTTCGTAATCTTCACCACCATTTAGCGCTACTGTTGAAACATTCAAATTGAAGGACTCAGCCATGGAAGCGGTCTGATAGTCTATAGGTAGGCGTTCTTCAAACAGTCGGCATCCAACATTGCTTTGTTTACAAATATGTAGCAGGTCTGAGGAGAGCCCGTCAGACACATCAATCATTGAAGTGGGCAGAATGCCAAGCTTGTTCAACTCTTGCATCACGTCTTTTCTTGCTTCGGGTTTCAATTGTCGTTCCAGCAGATACTCTTTGCCTGCAAAATCAGGATTGAAATCTTGTTGGCCTTCAAATACAGCTTTCTCGCGTTCTAGTAACTGTAAACCCATATATGCTGCTCCCAAATCGCCCGACACACATATCAAGTCTGTTTCCTTTGCACCATTACGATACACGATAGCATCTCTTTCGGCTATACCAATGCAGGTGATGCTGATTGCAAAGCCTGTTAATGATGATGAGGTGTCTCCCCCAACAATATCAACATTGTAAGTCTGACAAGCCAGTTTTACTCCATCGTAAAATTCTTCTAAATCCTCGACCGAGAAACGTTTTGATACTCCCAACGAAACAGTTATTTGTTGTGGCTTTCCGTTCATCGCATATATATCAGAGAAATTGATAACAGCTGCTTTGTAGCCCAAATGCTTCAGCGGAAAATAGGTGAGATCAAAATGAATTCCTTCTAATAAAAGATCAGTAGCAACAAGCGTTTGCTTATCTTTATTGTCTATTATAGCAGCATCGTCTCCCACTCCTTTCACTGATGTTGGTTGGGTTAGTTTTATATCATCTGTGAGTCTCTTTATAAGTCCGAATTCACCTAATGTAGCTATTTCTGTTCTCATATTGTTTTAGTCGTTTTATTTGTTTACACACCTTTGATTAATATCTTTTGCAACGTGAGCAAATGAAAAAACGAGTAAAGAGGGTATTGTGTTACACACCTGAACCCTCTTTACTCGTTATATAACGCTTTTATTGGATTACATTCTCTGTATAATCTCGCGCATAATCAGTGCCATTTTTGGCTGAGCTATTTTAGCAGCTTCTTGCACCTCTTCGTGAGATATTTCTACAATTTTGCCTATAACTCCAAGATCGGTAATGATTGAGAATGCCAAAACTTTCATTTTTGCATGATTCGCCACAATTACTTCTGGTACAGTAGACATCCCCACAGCATCTCCACCAATTATGCGAAGATAGTTGTACTCGGCTGGCGTTTCAAAAGTAGGCCCTGTAAGACCAATGTAAACACCATGTTGAAGTTTAATGTTATGTTCGTCAGCAATGCTCATTGCAAGCAAACGAAGCTCCTTATTATAAGCTTCGCTCATATCAGGAAAGCGAGTGCCGAGTTCATTTAAGTTTTTGCCATGCAATGGGTGCTCTGGAAAAAGGTTGATATGGTCTTCTATAAGCATTATATCGCCTACATTAAAGCTTGAGTTCATTCCTCCTGCTGCATTAGATACAAATAGATACTCTATTCCTAGTGCCTGAAAAACACGGATAGGGAAAGTAACCTCTTTCATGGTATATCCTTCGTAATAGTGAAAACGACCTTGCATAGCAAGCACCTTTTTACCACCAAGCGTACCAATAATAAGTTTTCCACTATGTCCTTCAACAGTAGATACTGGGAAGTTTGGAATTTCGGGATAAGGAATTTCTGTCTTATCTTCTATTGCGTGAGCTAGTTCACCTAAACCTGTTCCCAAGATAATAGCTGTATTGGGTATTTCACCAATTTTACTCTTGAGATAGTCGGCTGTTTTTTTGATAGTTTCTAACATGATTAATTATTTTAGTATTAAATGATTCATTTTCTGCGCTTTCTAAGAAAGAGACATTAATTGGCAAATAAAATAGTTTTTCTTTCACCTCATCGCTTATGTACAGCAATGTTTGTAATCTAACTGAGTCTTTCTCAGTAGTGATAATAATTTTGTCGCCCGATATTTCTGCAAAACGCTTTTCGATAATCTTTATATCATCTTTATTAAAAAAATGATGATCGGGGAAAAAGAGTGTGTGCAAGTTATAGGTTTTTCTCGACAACTCATCTTCTAATGGTTTGGTTGTAGCAATACCTGTTACAAGCAATACTTGTTTTTTTCTGATATCGTCAAGTCCATAACTCTCCAAATTATGAGAAGGGAAAACAGGTTTCAACCTATTGTATTTAAATCTGGTGAAGTATAACGACTGAAATGGAAAAAGATTCAGTCCATTTGCAAAGATACGAAAATCGATGGGTTGCATCTCATTACCACATTTCGTGACAACCACCATATTTGCTCTATCTTTTCTGGCCAATGGTTCTCTTAATCTTCCTGCTGGCAAAAGCTTGTCTTCGTATATTGGTCTATTTCTGTCAACCAGTAATATAGCCATTGAAGGCTTTACATATCTGTGTTGATAGCCATCGTCCAACAAGATTACATCGGGTTGCAACTCACTCTCTTGTGCCAATAGGTATTCAATAGCATTGCGTCTATCCTTGTCAACAATAACTGTTACATTGGGATACTTTAGTTTTATTTGCAATGGCTCATCGCCTACCCTTTTCACATCAGAGTTGACCCTGACTTCTTGTAGATTTCTACTTTTTCTTTTATAACCTCTGCTCACCACGGCCACTTTATAATCGTCGGATAGCAAGTTTATAATATATTCAATATGAGGAGTTTTTCCTGTTCCTCCCACAGTTAGATTGCCCACACAAATGACTGGAACATGATATTCCTTTTGTTTCAAGATACCATTATCAAATAAAAAATTGCGAAACTCCACAGCTAAGCCATAAACCCATGATAAGGGAGTCAAAGCGGTACGTATATGTGGTTGTGGTTTAAGCATAGAATAAAACGCAATTTTGTTTGTTTGTAAAGATAGTAGTTCTTTAGTTTACATTAAAATTGTAAGGCAAACGGGCCTGAACATAATCTTGATTTTTAATATCTTTTACTAGTGATAGAACTTTGTAATGATCGCCAAGATATTCTTGCACAATTTCGGCAGCAATATCTTTTTGCTTGTCATCCAGAAGTTCTTCAATAAAGCTACGCATTTTAGGATACTCATATACTAGATAGTCATCAGCACCTACACCTGCTAAATCTGCTGCAATGTTGATAGCTGTTTTCAAATCGCCCAACTCATCAACTAAGCCTATCTCTTTTGCCTGACGCCCTGTCCAAACACGTCCTTCGGCATATAATGCAAGCGTATCCTTTGGTATGTTTCTACCTTCTGCACAGCGTGTTAGAAACAACTCGTAACCACGTTCTACATAAGATTGAAGTATTTCTTTTTCATTATCTCTCATGGGTCTAGCAAAGTTTCCAAAATCGCCATATTCGTGCGTTTTTACTACATCAACATCAACTCCTAGTTTCTCAGTAGTTCCTTTCATGTTAGGAAACATTCCAAAAATTCCTATTGAACCTGTTATTGTAGTAGGCTGAGCTACAATTCTATCTGCATTACAAGCAATATAATATCCTCCAGAAGCAGCCACATCACTCATCGAAACCACTACTGGCTTCTCTGCTTTTAGGTCAGTAATAGCTTTCCAAATCTGCTCTGAAGCATAAGCACTGCCACCTGGAGAGTTCACACGCAACACTACAGCTTTAATATCCTTGTTTTTTCGCAACTTATCTATTTCGTTTACCAAGTATTTGTCTTGAATGTTGCTAGATCCTGTTCCTGAAGTAATCTCTCCAACAGCATAAAGCAATCCAATATGATTTTTGGATGTCTTTATTTTATTTGGCTTCACAGTCTTCATATCAGATACACCAGCAGAAGGAATTTTATCATCTGCTTTAAGGTCTAAAAGTGAACGAAGATAGTCTTTCATTTCAGATTCGTAAAGCAGTGTATCAACCAAATTTGACTGCAATAAGAAATCAGTGTCCTGCATCATAGGCATTGTGTTTACAGTAGCATTAAACTGATCAAAGTCAACATTTCGCGATTGTGCAATATCATTACCAATTGTGTTCCACAAATTATTTAAGTAGGAAGACACCTGCTCACGGTTGGCATCGCTCATTCCAGTTAAGATAAAAGGTTCTACAGCCGATTTGTATGTTCCTACTTTGAATACTTGAATCTCTATACCTAATTTATCTAACGCATCTTTATAGAACATGGGAGTAGCAGCCAATCCATGTAAATCTAACATGCCTTGGGGGTTTATTACCACTTTATCGGCTACCGATGCAATATAGTAACCTCCTTGTGTATATGTGTCGGAGTAGGCTACAATAAACTTACCCGAATCTTGAAACTTAACTAGTTCGCCTCTTATTTCGGCAAGCGTAGCAGTGGAGGCTGTAAACATGCGAGAGTCAATGTAAATGCCACGAATGGCATCATTGTCTTTTGCTTTTCTAATAGCGCTAGTAATATCATTAAGCCCCATTGATGTGGGAACTCTAGATCCTAACAGGGCTGTAAACGGGTCGTCTTCAGGAATACGTTCGTTAATCTGGCCTGATAATTTTAAATGAAAAACAGAATTGTCTTTCAAATTAAAAGAACTTTTACCCATATCTCCTACTGCTGAGCCAATAAATCCAAAGAATAGAATAATAGAAACAATAGAAAAGAGTATATTAGCTATTAAAAAGCCTAATGCAGAAGCTAATACAATTTTAAAAAAATCTTTCATACTTGCTGAAATTTAAGAAGTTATATTGAGTAAACAAAATTAAGAAAAAATATTGCATTGAGCAATTATAACAAAGTAATTTTCACGTTCACAACACTTTTTGTTATATTGCTTTAATAATAGTCTAAATAGTGCCTACAAAAGAGTTTCTCTTTTTAAATTCATGTACTTTTGAAAAATAAATAAAATGATATGCAACGTTTTTAGATTTTTGGCATCTATCTATTGAACGCGGTTAAAGAATGGAGAATCAGAAACTGATAGCAGCATGCAAGAAACAAGATACAAATGCACAACGTGAGCTTTATGAAACATACGCTCCACGTCTGATGGGTTTGTGCATGAGGTATTGCAAGGATAGAGATGCTGCACAAGATATGTTGCATGACGGTTTTCTGAAAGTTTTTACTCAGATAAAAAAATATTCTGGCCGTGGCTCTTTCGAAGGATGGATGAGACGGGTGTTTGTGAATACTATTCTAGAACAATTCCGAAAAGAAAAAAACAAATATTTATTGATTTCGGATATGGAAGAGGCACAAGAAGAGGTGATGGACGAAAACCTAGAACGCCTCTTTGATGATAGCATAACAGAAGAAACACTGCTTAGCATGATTCAAGAGTTGCCTCCGGGATATAGAACAGTTTTTAGTTTGTATGTATTTGAAGATATGACGCACCGACAAATAGCAAAGCAACTAGGGATAAAAGAAAATGCATCTCGCTCACAATATTCTAGAGCAAAATCTTTTTTAAAAAACAAAATAAACGAGTATATAGCTAATAACGATGGATAGCTTTAATAATAACGACCCTTTTAAGCAATTTGTAAAAAGCAAACTAGCCGATTACAAAGAAGAAGTGCCGCCCTCTGGTTGGGAAGACCTAGAGAGTTCACTTTTTGCTGCGCAAAAAACAAAGGCTGTGCATACAAAGTGGCTCGTTTCAACTGTGGCTGCTGTAGCTGCAGCATTAATTGGTGTGTTCTTTATTTTTCAAAACATGAACAATGAGCTACCAATTCATACTGCAGATATTCAGTCAATACCCTATACAGCACCAATCAATACAAAGAAAGAAGTTGAAACTTTTATATCAAAACAGAGTTCTCCCAAAGTGCAGAAGTCGAATCCTGTACTCCTTTCAGACAATGCATCACTGTTACATCAAAAGGTGATAGATGCTACAAGTAATGCTACAAGTAATGGAAATGAAGAAACTTCTTTTAATGTTTCTTCTACAGATTCAGATAATAAACACGAATTTGCTAAAAGCACTTTGAACGATGAACAATCGGGTAGTAAAGATAAAATTTCTGAAATAGACGAAGCGACGAAACAACAAATGCTTCAAGACTTTATAAATGAAGGTAAACGAACTTTTGCTGATACTGATGATACTAAGAATGTACAAGATAAAAGCAAAAGCAAATTCGCTATTTCACTATCTGGACGAAGCGCACTCGCATCTTCTCAAGAGACTAGCACACTCCCGACTACACTGCGCTCATCATTGAGCGATACTTATAGTGATTTTACACTGAGTAAAATGCAAGCTTACACAGAAGCGAAAAACGTAAATCCCGAATCGAAGATAAGTCATAACCAGCCAGTATCTTTTGGCTTGCTCACATCATTTGATATTACAAAAAAGTTGCAAATTGAAACTGGTCTTGTATACACTTTTCTGTCGTCAGAGACTAAAAATACATCTACAGATTTCAGCAACACAGAAAAACAGCAATTCCACTATCTTGGAATACCGGTGAATTTAAACTACACCCTATTATCAGTAAACAGGTTAAATCTATTCGTGACTGCTGGTGCAATGATAGAGAAAGACATAAATGGTAAAATAAGATATAACGACGAAAAGACAACTTCATCACTTATGAACAGTGGATATGCCAATGAAACATCATCAAAAATAAATCAAAATAATCCTCAATTCTCTGTAGCTACAGGAGTGGGCATTACATATCCTATATACAACAAAGCCCATCTATTCGGAAAAATAGGTGGAAGATATTATATCAACGCTAACAATGAGTTCAAAACTTATTATTCGGACGAAAAGTTTGGCTTAGATATACAATTAGGTATAAAATTTAATTTCTAACAAATAAAACGTAACTAAAATGAAAGCAATTACAAAAAAAATTAGTTTATTATTAATGTTAAGTGCTGTGCTCTTTTTGAGCTCATGTCTCGATTCGGGCAGCAACTCTTATATTGGCAATGAAGAATACTCCTACATAACTAGCAGCC
>SMEQ01000193.1_pt1 | contig 40432 bp, 32 predicted proteins | sample 2456281 | NCBI WGS metagenome assembly SMEQ01 (sample SAMN10132596, study PRJNA489261) | soil metagenome | isolation source: day1 antibiotic-loamy sand soil ammended with raw manure from dairy cow... | place: USA | collected 2015-04-01
GGTGAAAGAAACCTTGGGAGAACAGTGGCTGACCAACGAGTGGTTCCGTTTTGGAGCGAGCAGTTTGGCCAACGATGTACTGATGCAACTCATGAAATCAAAAGAGGGAGTGTACCAATCTTCCGATTATTTCTCAATCGACTAACGCTTTGTAAAACTGAAAAGATGTCAAAAAACAGAAAAATATTCCTTTCAAATTGGAATTTAAATCCAGCTCCCGAAAGTACAGATCACATACAGATTAAACCACAATTCGATTTATTCATCAACGGTCGATGGCAAGCGCCTTCTAGCGGAATTTATTTTGAAACAATAAATCCTGCTAGCGAGGAAAAACTAGCAAATATCGCCCAGGCGAATGATGCCGATGTGAATTTAGCCGTAAAAGCAGCGCGCGATGCGTATGAGAACGTATGGTCTAAAATGTCAGGCAAAGAACGGGGTAAATACTTGTTCCGAATTGCGCGTTTAATCCAAGAAAAAGCCAGAGAATTAGCCGTAATCGAAACCTTGGACGGTGGAAAATCAATACGAGAATCGAGAGACATCGACGTTCCATTAGCGGCAAATCATTTCTTCTATTACGCCGGTTGGGCCGACAAATTGGAATTCGCTTTCCCGAATCGAAAGATAGAATCCCTGGGTGTTGCTGCGCAAATCATTCCTTGGAATTTTCCATTGTTAATGGCCGCTTGGAAAATTGCTCCTGCCCTGGCTGCGGGGAATACGGTTGTTCTAAAACCGGCCGAAACCACTTCTCTCACCGCTTTAAAATTAGCGGAAATCATTCAAGAAAGCGGTCTGCCTGCTGGCGTGGTAAACATCATTACTGGTTATGGCGACACTGGAAGTGCTTTGGTAAATCACCCAGATGTGAATAAAGTAGCATTTACTGGATCTACAACCGTTGGTAAAATGATTCAGAAATCAACTGCTGAAACTGACAAACGTTTGACTTTGGAGTTAGGCGGGAAATCAGCCAATATCATTTTTGAAGACGCAGCAGTGGATCAAGCGGTAGAAGGAATCGTGAACGGAATCTTCTTCAATCAAGGTCACGTCTGTTGTGCAGGATCTCGTTTGTTGGTGCAAGAAAGTATTGCAGATGTCCTCATCCAAAAATTAAAAGACCGAATTGACATTTTGATTGTGGGTGATCCAATGGATAAAAACACGGATATTGGCGCAATCAATTCCAAAAAGCAATATGATAGCATTACAAAATACTTGGAATTGGGAATCAACGAAGGAAACGAAATGTATCAAAGCACTTGTCCTCTTCCAGAAAAAGGATATTATTTACGTCCAACACTTTTCATCGACGTGGCGCAATCCAGCCAATTGGTACAGGAAGAGATTTTTGGACCCGTGTTAACCATTCAAACTTTTCGAACCGTAGATGAAGCCATTCAAAAAGCGAACAACACACCCTATGGCCTCGCGGCCGGTGTATGGTCAGATAAAGGCTCGAAGGTATTCAATGTCACATCCAAACTTCGCGCAGGAGTGGTTTGGGCGAATACTTATAACAAATTAGATCCTACCTCTCCATTTGGAGGCTACAAAGAAAGTGGGTTTGGTAGAGAAGGCGGACTGCATGGTCTGACTGCCTATTTAAAGTAAAATTGATTGCATCGCTTTCCCTAAAAAATTAGATTATGTCTCGTTTAGAAATTTTGAAAACCTATAAATTATACATCGGCGGAAATTTTCCCCGCACCGAATCAGGTCGATTTTACACCCCTACGGATGTAAAAGGAAATCCGTTGGCAAACGTTTGTTTATCCTCTCGAAAAGATTTGCGGAATGCAATTGTTGCAGCCCGAAAAGCGTTTGGATCTTGGTCTGAAAGAGCCGCTTTTAACCGTGGACAAATCTTGTACCGCATTGCTGAAATGTTGGAAGGAAGAAGGTCTCAGTTTGAAGAAGAATTAATCAAACAAGGTAAATCTCCTCAAGAAGCGCAATTGGAAGTGGATTTAAGCATCGACCGATTGGTTTATTACACGGGATGGTGTGATAAATATCAACAAGTTTTTAGTGCGGTAAATCCGGTTGCAAGTTCTCACTTTAACTTTTCAGTATTAGAGCCCGTAGGCGTTGTCGGTGTGATCGCACCTCCAAACTCTTCCTTAATTGGAATAGTGTCTACTATTATTCCCATTATAACAGGCGGAAATACAGTTGTTGTCCTGGCTTCAGAGCAATTGCCTTTGTGCGCCATTACGTTTGCTGAAGTTTTGAATACCTCAGACGTTCCCGCTGGAATCATCAACATATTAACAGGAAATGAAGACGAGCTCATTTCTCATTTTGGATCACACAAAGACGTGAATGCAATTTTATATGCTGGAACCAAGGATGAGAATTATCGCATCTTGAAAAAGCTAGCTTCCGAAACGGTAAAAAGAATTCACCGCACGGAGTTGAACTTCCTGAATGAATCTTCTGAAAACCCCTATTTGATTACTGATTTCCAAGAAGTAAAAACAACCTGGCATCCGATTGAAAACATAGGTGGATACTCATCCAGCTATTGATTTATTCTGCAGAAAAAGAATGGGTTTCGAAAATCAAATGAACTAACTTTTTATTTGAGCTTAAATAAGGCAACCTTTTGCATATTTACACGTTATTAAGTAGAATCAACTATACGTTATAGTTTATTATTACTTACTACAACAATACATCATATTATGTTAAAAGGAACTACTACAGTCTTTGGATTAATGATTAGCATGAGTTTATTCTCCTACTCATTCTCTCAAACGACTACTTACAAGTCTACAACAAACAATCAATGCACGTGGAATGAAGAAACGCAAGTCAAAGATTTGTGTCAAGAAGTTTCATCAAGCGTCGAAATCAAGCTAAACACTACTGAAAACCGTGTTTTCATAACTCGTGACGGATACACTTCCGAATACGAAATCGAAAATGGGGTGAACTCGGGCGGAGCGACCCAAGAATACACGTTGATTTACATCGATGGAACAATGTGGAAAATGAGGGTTAATCAAGCGAATCAAGAGATCTACATAGACATGGAAAATAGTCAATACACAGATTCAATTACCTACAAGATTTTAAATTAAAACGCGATGAAAAATTCATATGCCTCCAAACTGTTCGTATTTTTTGCGTTCTTAATTGGTTCTAATTTGTTGATTGCTCAAATGCCGAATTGCGACAATTATTATATTATGTCGGGCAATCGGTTTTACACCATGAACACTGCCACCAATACGGGTACCTTAAACAGTATTGTGATGCCCAACAACTCGGGTGGATTGGCAATAAACAATAATTTAAACGGAGGTACTCCTTCTCCCACATATTACACCGTTGTAGGTGGTATTTATTGGTACTACAATGGAAGTACCTGGGTCAATACTGGACACAGTTCTGGGTCGACAGCAGCAGTAAACCCGGGTGGAGCAGGTCCATACATTTACAATTTAGATGGTTCTAATAACCGACTATACCGTTATGATGGAACGGGAAACTCCACGTTGTTTCTCAATTTCGGAAACTTTAATGGACCTTATGATGTGATCGGTGACGAAAACGGAAATGTGTATGTGATGCACAACGGCAGTGGAAATCAAAAACTGGTGATGTATGGACCAAACGGACAGATACTCTGTACCTACACTTACACTGGTCTACCAACCTCCTCAGCAGGTGGTGGATATGCGATAGTTGGGGGGAAATTATATGCCAATGTCGGAAGTGGTAATTACGTCGGGACCATCTCAGGAACCAACATTTCATTTACACCATTCTCATTTGGTCCCACAGCCTCCGACTTCGCAAATTGTCCGTTTCCCCCAACAAACATTACACTAACACCCTCTGGTACCACATTAGACGTTTGCGCCGGCACTCCGTTTACCATTACAGGAACAACTTCGGTTACTAACCCAATTTGGTCTTGGACGGGACCTGGTATTGTTTCTGGCGGAAACACTGCGACGATCACCGTCAATCAGCCGGGTGTATATACAGCAACGGTAACCTCTAACGGCGGAACGTGTAGCGGAACCGCCACAAGTCAGTACACGGTTGTCGCTTCTGGAAATTCTCCGCCAGTAATTACACAACCGAGTCCGATTTGTGTGAACGTCGCTCCAGTTCAAATTGCTGTTAGTACTACTGGTGGAACTTGGTCTTCAAACTGTGGAACTTGTTTAAGTTCAACGGGAATGTTTGATCCAGCTGTTGCCGGTGTGGGTTCTCATACCATTACTTACTCCACAACAGGTACTTGTAGTGGCACAGACACAAAAACCATTGTTGTGAATGGTTTACCAACTGTTTCTGCTGGTGAAGATAAAACAATCTGTACGGGTACTTCCACTTCGTTAACAGCAACAGGAGCTTCTACTTACGTATGGAGTTCTGGTGGAACTGCAGCAACAACTTCAGTTTCTCCTACAACGCAAACTACTTATACTGTAACTGGTACAGACGCGAATGGATGTGTCAACACGGATGATGTCGTTGTTAGTTTGACACCAAACCCTGTTCCAACAATTTCAGGAACTGTATCTTATTGTTCAGGTGGTAATGCCGCTTTAACTGCTAGCCCTGGTTTTTCAACTTACAGTTGGTCAACAGGTTCTACTACAGGCTCTACCACTGCAACGGCAGCTAATAATCCGATAACCGTTACGGTAACAGATGCTACTGGATGTTCTGGAACGTCAGCTGCGATGAACCTAACGGAAGTAAACAACATTGTTTTTGATACCATCATTGAGTTTTGTCAAGGAGGATCTGTTTTAATTCATGGAGTTAGCAGAACTACTTCCGGACTTTACACGGCCTCTTTCACTTCAGTAAATGGTTGTGACTCTACTGCAAATGTTACTTTAACTGTGAACCCTCTTCCTGTGGTTAGTGCGGGGATTGATCAAGTTATTTGTATGGGTGAAAGCGTTACGATTACTGCATCTGGCGCAACTACCTACACATGGAACAATGGCATTGGAACTGGCGCATCTCACACCTTAACACCAACAGTTGTTGGAGGAACTACTTATACGGTGATTGGAGAAGATGCGAACGGCTGTCAAAGTTCGGACGCAATGACTGTGCAGGTTAATCCATTGCCTGTTGTAAATGCAGGAATAGACGTTGAAATCTGTTCTGGAGAAACTGTTACCTTGTCCGCAACCGGTGCATCAACTTACGTTTGGGATCATGGAATTGTCAATGGCGTCTCATTTGAACCGACAACGTCACAAACCTATACCGTAGTTGGAACAAGTGCTTTTGGATGCGTTGGTCAAGATGCAGTTGATGTGATAATTAATCCAACACCATCTGTTACTTTTACAGGAACTAATCTAATTGGTTGTGCGCCAATCTATCCAACTTTCCAAGCAACAACATCGGGTACGAACAATACGTATGCATGGGATTTTGGGGATGGACAAACCTCCAATGACCAGATACAAACATCACACACGTATACCGTTCCTGCTTGCTATGATGTGAAATTAACCGTAACCTCTGATAAAGGATGTGTTAATACATTTGAGATGCTAGATTTTGTGTGCATGTATGCAAACCCAGTGGCTGATTTTGAGTTCTCTAATCCAGACCTGAATAGCACCTCAACTACAACTGCTTTAGAAAACAACTCGTTCAATGGTTCAACTTACATCTGGAGTTTTGACGATGGCTCTCCTGTATCCCATCTTTTTGAACCAACGCATACCTTCCCTGGTCCACAAGAAGGATCTTATGAGGTAACATTAATTGCGATTTCTCCAGACGGTTGTTTGGACACGGTTTCAAAAATAATTCAGATAGCACAAGAGATTGTTTTCTATGTTCCCAATGCATTTACTCCTGATGGAGATGCGTTTAATCAAGAGTTTAAACCTGTTTTCACTGCCGGATACGATCCTTTCTCATACAGTATGTTTATATTTAACAGGTGGGGAGAAGTGATTTTTGAAACGCATGATGTAAGTGTGGGTTGGGATGGAACTTATAACGGCGAAGTTATCCAAGATGGAATGTATACATATACCATTCGATTTAAAGTAGCTGGAAAAGATGATTACAAAACAGTTTAAATTCAATTTAAACTGCTATTTCTACTACTACTTATCAAGCTCTATTTGCATTCAATTGTAAGTAGAGCTTTTTAGTTGGTAAAAGCTACCAAAGTAGGATTGTTTGATGTTTGAATCGGTTTGTTTATATCGGAGTATTGAAGAAAGGTTGTTCCAGTTGCCGAATGAGATAATTCCGGAAGGGATAATCATGGCCATTGGTTCGTTCTAATGCCTTCAAGTGAAAAAGACGAACAAGTTATTGTCCGTCTTTTTTAATGTGTCAAAATTGCAGCTTTTTACAAGCTATTTTCCGAAAATATTAAAGATATTTCCATTCATTTTTTTTGTTTCGTCGATGTCTACTTTTTTGTTGATCCCATAAACAGAACCTTTGACACGCCCTTTAAATTGAACAGAGATTTCTGTCATGGTGGCAAACTTCATCAGTGAGAAAAGTACGCCATCTTCCAACTTGCATTTCAATTGCGTTGAATATAAATCCTCTTGCTTCTTTTTAATCACCAAGCGTTCGTCAATCTTTATTTGACCCATCAGTTTTCCACCAATGTATACATCCAAAATAGACGGTTTGATCTTAATCTTGTACTTATTGGGATTGTTTAATCGCAAGCTTAAATCAATTAGAATTTCTTTTTGATCTACTTTTGGAAACTTGATGCTTTCAATTCCTTTAAACTGAACATCGTCAAATTCAAGACAAGAACTGAATAGAAATAAAAGCGAGGTAAGAACCAACCAGTTTTTCATGAATCGGTCGTTTTAGATATGTAAATACTTATTTGGAAAGTTCACGAAAGTATTTGTAGAAATACGGAATGGTTTCAATCCCTTTATAGTAATTGAACAAACCATAATGTTCGTTTGGTGAGTGGATTGCATCACTGTCTAATCCAAAGCCCATCATTACCGTTTTTAAGCCTAATTCTTTCTCAAACAAAGCGATAATTGGAATGCTTCCACCACTTCGAACAGGAATTGGTTTTTTGCCAAAAGTCTGCTCGTAAGCCATGCTTGCAGCTTTGTACCCAATGGAGTCAATTGGAGTCACTACTGGATATCCTCCGTGGTGTGGTGTTACTTTTACTTTCGTTCCAACGGGAGCAATACTTTCAAAGTGTTTTACAAATAATTCAGTGATTTCATCTGGTAATTGATGTGGTACCAATCGCATTGAAATTTTTGCATAGGCTTTGGATGCAATGACTGTTTTTGCTCCTTCTCCGGTATAGCCGCCCCAAATTCCATTTACGTCTAACGTTGGACGGATGGATCCACGCTCCAAGGTAGAATATCCTTTTTCACCATATACATCTTGAATATCCAAAGCTTCGCAATAGGCATCTTTACTAAAAGGTGCTTTTGCCATTTCGGCTCTTTCTGCGTCTGTTAATTCTTTTACTTTATCGTAAAATCCGGGAACAGTAATGTGGTTGTTTTCGTCGTGAAGAGAAGCAATCATTTTTGTCAAAATGTTGATTGGATTGGCAACACAACCTCCGTATAATCCAGAGTGTAAATCCCTATTAGGACCTGTAACTTCCACCTCCACATAACTCAAGCCTCTCAAACCAGTGGTGATACTAGGCGTATCGTTTGCCAACATTCCCGTATCCGACACTAGAATGATGTCTGCTTTCAATAGTTCTTTATTATTTGCGACAAAAATCTCCAAGTTTGGACTACCGATTTCTTCTTCGCCTTCAATCATTAATTTCACGTTGCATGCTAGTTCGCCGCTTTCAATCATGGCCTCAACTGCTTTCACGTGCATGAACATTTGTCCTTTATCGTCACAAGCACCTCGGGCAAAAATGGCGCCTTCTGGATGAATCTTTGTTTTTTTAATAACCGGTTCAAATGCTGGTGAATCCCACAACTCGACTGGATCAGCAGGTTGAACGTCATAATGACCATAAACGAGCACAGTTGGCAATTTTACATCTATTATTTTTTCACCGTAAACGATTGGATATCCATCGGTTTCGTAGATTTTCACTTGTTTCAACCCCACTTTCTGCATGTGTTCTGAAACTGATTCTGCTGCTTTGCGTACATCACCTTGGTAGGCAGGATCAGCAGAAATGGATGGAATTCTTAACAAGTCAAGTAATTCATCTAAAAACTTATCTTTGTTGCGTTGAATATATTCTTGTGTTTTATCAGACATTTTAATAAATTTAAATTTCTGATGTGAAATTACAATTTTTCAATGAATATTATATTGAATGCAACTAATATTGATTAAAACGTGTCTAAAATGTAAGGAAAGTCTTTCCTTTTAAAAAACTATGCAATGAAAATGAAAATTTTACTCTCTATTCTCTCACTACTTATTGGAGGGGCACTTCAAGCTCAATTAACCGTCACCAGTAACATGACTCCTTTGCAATACGTGCAGGATGTTTTAGTTGGTTCTGGAGTCCAAGTCTCCAACGTGACGTTCAATGATAATGCCAATTACGCCGGAAATCAAATTGGAAAATTTGATTATGTGGGTACCCAAATTGATTTCCCTTCTGGAATTGTGATGGGTTCTGGTGGAGTAGCAGGCGTTAAAGGTCCGAATAACTCTGGAAGTCATAGTACAATTGCAACCCCTGGAACAAGCGTATCAGGTGACGCTCAGTTACAAGGTCTTGTCGGATCAAACACGTTGCACGATATTGGGAGATTAGAATTTGACTTTATCCCAGCAGGAAACACGGTAAGTTTTAACTTTAAGTTTGCCAGCGAAGAATACGATGAATATGTTTGCTCCAACTTTCATGACGTATTTGGATTTTTTGTAACCGCATTGACACCAGGAGGCGGAACTTACAATAACACCAACCTCGCGTTGGTTCCAGGCACCAATCTTCCCATTACGATCAACACGGTGAACAATGGAAGTAGAGGAGCATACGGAAGCAATTCCACGTGTAATTCTGCCAATGGTTCAAACGCTCAATGGCAGGCAAATTCAGTTTATTACGCTGGAGCTCCAGGAACACACTTTCAGTCAGACGCAATCACACACTCCATCAACATTACCTTCAACGTAGTTTGTGGTGAACCATACCACTTTAAATTTGCCATTGCAGATGCTGGTGACGGTGGATATGATTCATGGGTACTTTTTGAATCTGGTTCTTTTAACTCAGATGCCGTAGAGGTTTCCGTTGCAACTGTAACCGGAGACTCCACTGTCATCGAAGGTTGTACAACAGCCGATTTTATTTTTACACGTCCAATTTCGGATACTGCAAACGCACTTACCATCAACTACGATATTGGCGGAACGGCAATAGAAGGTGTTGACTACCCTGCCTTGACCAATCCAATTCACTTTGCACCGGGCGAAGACTCTGTGGTCATCACGCTTGCTCCCTATCAAGATAACCTTGCGGAAGGCCCTGAATCGGTCATCATTACCGTGTACATTATCAACGAATGCGGTGACACCATTGTCTCTGAAGGTACCGTTTGGATTCTAGACAAACCAAACATTACCATCGACTTAACCGATATTGACGCCGTGTGTTCGAGTGATTCAGTCGAAATGATCGCCTCAGCCAGTGGTGGATTCCCACCATACACCTATGATTGGAGTAACGGTCAGACCGGTGTTCCTGCATACGGCGCAGTTTCCATCAACGGACCAACAGAATATTACGTAACAGCAACCGATGTCTGCGGATTCACACAGGTGGACACCCTCACCATTACCCTCAATCAAACGCTTTCAATTGATTCTTTGTTCCAATATCCTGCAACTTCTTGTGATCCTACTGGTGCTGTCGCTGGTTTTGCATCCGGATTTTCTGGTGTTCCATTGTATAATTGGTCAGGTCCTGGTCCTAACAGTCCTAATTCTACAACGGCTTCTGTTTTTCAAAACTTGTCCTCCGGTTGGTACTATTTTACCATTACCGACAACGTCTGCTCCATCATGGACAGCATCTTCCTAGAACAAGACTTGGCTCCGATTGCTAATTTCACAGCAAGTTCTGTAGACGGTTGTTCACCCATGACGGTTGTTTTTACCAATACGAGCGAGAACACCTCCAGCTATAATTGGGATTTTGGAAACGGTCAAACGTTAGCAACCAATGACAAAACTACCCATTCCATTGTTTTTACAGAAAGTGCAACCGTTACATTGATTGCTGCTGAAGGAGCCTGTAATGATACGTATCAATTAGACATTCACATATCCATTTGTGGATGCATGGATCCCAACGCAATCAATTACGATCCAACAGCGCAACTGGATGACGGAAGTTGTCTATATCCAACACCTGAAATCGACGCACCAAACGTGTTCACACCTGACGATGGAGATGAGGTCAATAATTTATATTTCTTAAATAAGATTAACGTATTGGAGCTTGAGATGACCATCTTTAACAGGTGGGGTAACATCATGTTCTTCTCTACTGATCTGAATGGATCTTGGGATGGAAAAGTGAATGGAAAACCAGCTTCAGAAGGTGTTTATTTCCTTAAATACGTAGCCAAAGGTTATAATAACCAAAAAGTGGAAGGACATACATTCTTACACTTGGTTCGAAAATAAAAGCAACTAGAAAATAGTAATTCTCTCAAAATAAATGAAGTGCCATCTACGATTCGCAGATGGCACTTTTTGGTTCATGATGTTTTGATTCGTCTAGTGGAATATGAAATGTTTTAATACCGTACATTTATTTGTTTGCAATATTGTTATTTATTTTACGATCCTAAAATTCAACTTATGAAGCGACATTCTACAAACTATCAAAACACCTTCATTCAAATTGCGGAAGATTGTCTAACAGCGGTAGGTCAAATGCCACCGGAAAAATCGGATAAAAAATCAATCGCTCAAATGCAGTTTGAACTGTTGAATGGAAATCCATATCAGTTTACTTCTGACGAAGTGCTTTTTCAAATCCATGCGAATCGAAATGAATTGACTCAAAGTGAATTTGAAGTCGAAAGAACAAAGTTTTTCTCCAAAGGTCAACCTTGTTTCAGAGCGTCACCACTGACGAAAAGATATGGTTTTGGTATGCACTTCAACGAGGACAGCAAAGTGGCTTTGTATGGCGCGGAAACGAGGGAATATGTTAAGTTTTCGAACGATAAGTTCATCAAACAACTAAAAGCAATGCGATCTAAAAAGGCTTAAAACCAAAAAAGTCGAACCGAAGCACGACTTTTTAGTTTTTGTGGAGAATATCGGGATCGAACCGATCACCTCTTCACTGCCAGCGAAGCGCTCTACCAAATGAGCTAATTCCCCAAAGTTGCCACAAAAATAATCAAATATTTGATGCGATTCATAAATATCTAAAATTAGATTTTAGTGAGCCAAAGAATCGTAATTGAAATACGTTTTAAAGGTCGAGTTGAGCAAGTAAAAAACAAGTGTTCCAGCTGCAATTCCCACTAACATTCCTACTAAGATATCAGAAGGATAATGAACTCCTAAATAGATTCTGGAATAGCTTGTTAATCCAGCCCACAGAAAGAAAGTACTTCTAAATCCTTTTGATTTATTACTGAGCATCCAAAAGAGTAGGGTAGCAATTCCAAACGTGTTGGAAGCATGTCCTGAGAAAAAACCATGTTGTCCACCTCGGTATTCTTTTATTATGCGAACTTGTTCTCCAATTTCAATGTTGTGTGACGGACGATATCGCTTTACCGATTCTTTGGTTTGCGTAGCAGATTGATCCGTAATGGTAATCAACAAAGCAATGAAAGGTAACAATACCAACATTTTTTTAAGCTGATACTTTTTAAAAAGCAAGTAAATCCAATAAATAAATAAAGGTGTAAAAATGGCGATTTTTGTCACCAAGTACATGAATTCATCTAAATAAACGGAATGAAATGAATTTAGAAGTAAAAACAGTTGCCGATCAAGCGCTTCAAGCGTCTCCATCTTCGTTGAGTTTATTCCAAATCAGGTCTTTCAATTCAACCAAGTTTTGCTGCGCCAAAGACGAAATGAATATCGATGGAATGTTTGGTAAATCTGGTTTCATTTGTTTTTTCATCACGTCGTCCAACATGTCAGATTTGGTAATGGCCAACAAACGGTCTTTTAACATCAGTTCAGGGTTGTATTGTCTCAATTCGTTGAGCAAGATTTCATATTCAGCCGCGATGTCGTCACTATCCGCAGGAATCATGAAAAGCAACAAGGAATTTCGTTCGATGTGTCTTAAAAATCGCAATCCTATTCCTTTCCCTTCGTGAGCCCCTTCGATAATTCCAGGAATGTCTGCCATGATGAATGAACGATAATCACGGTAAGGAACAATTCCTAAATTCGGTCTTAATGTGGTGAATGGGTAATCGCCAATTTCGGGTTTTGCCGCACTGATGACAGAGAGCAAGGTGCTTTTACCAGCATTCGGAAATCCAACCAAACCAACGTCTGCTAAAATTTTCAATTCAAGGATGGTCCATGCTTCGATTCCATCTTCTCCGGGTTGAGCAAATTGTGGCGCTCTGTTAGTAGAACTTTTGAAATGGTTGTTTCCTTTTCCACCTCTACCACCTGGAACAATGATGATCTCTTGTCCATCCTCGGTAATTTCACCTAAGATTTCATCGGACTCCAAATCTCGCGCAATGGTTCCAATTGGAACTTCAATGTATTGATCTTCCCCTTCGGCACCTGTTTTCAATTGACCTGTTCCAAATCTTCCGTGACCAGCCTTGATGTGTTTTTTGTATTTGAGGTGTATCAGTGTCCACAATTGAGAGTTTCCTCTTAAAATAATGTGTCCACCACGTCCACCGTCACCACCATCAGGACCGCCAAGAGGGATGTATTTTTCTCTTCGATAATGCGTAGAGCCTCCACCTCCAGTACCAGAAGTACAATGAATTTTTACGTAATCTACAAAATTATCTGAAGCCATTTTTAGTTATTTTCTATAGCGTCATAGATGCGAGCTGATATTTCATCAATCGTACCGATTCCATCTATAGCGATGAATTTATTTTGCTTCTCGTAAAAAGTTTTTACGGGAGCCGTTTCGTTTTTGTAAACGTTGATTCGATTTTGAATGATTTTCTCATCTGCATCGTCCGATCTTCCACTGACCAATGCTCTCTTCATCAAACGTTCTCTCAATTCGTTTTCCTCTACTTCCAACGCCAACATCACTTTGATGGAGGAGTTCATAGTTGCTAAGAAATCGTCCAAGGCAAGCGCTTGAACGGTGGTTCTTGGGAAACCGTCGAAGATAAATCCTTTTGCATTTGGATGCTTTAGAACTTCTTCTTTTAACATGTTAATCGTCACTTCGTCTGGCACCAAGTGTCCTTTACTAATGAAACTTTTGGCTAAAATGCCAAGTTCAGTTTCTTCTTTCATATTTGCTCGGAAAATATCTCCAGTTGAAAGATGTATCAATCCATACTTTTGAATTAATCGCTCAGATTGTGTACCTTTTCCAGCTCCTGGAGGTCCGAATAATACAATGTTTAATGCCATGATTTAGTTTGTTTCTGCTTTGAGCTGATAAATGGAGTCTAAATTCCTTCCTTTTTCATTGTAATCCAATCCGTAACCTACAACGAATGCATTTGGGATGGAGAAACCAATGTAATTGGGTGGATTTTTACCCTGATACGCATTGGGTTTAAAGAGCAAGGTAGCTACTTTAAGTGATGCGTACTGATAAGGTCTAAGCAACGTAAATATTTTATCAATTGTAATTCCTGAATCAACAATATCCTCCAAAATTACCACGTGTTTATTTTCAATGTCTGTATTCAGTCCGATGATTTCATCTACTCTTCCAGAAGTATTGGTTCCTTGATACGAAGTCACTTTGATAAAAGAAATTTCACAAGGGAGGGTAATTTGTTTGAATAAATCTGCTGCAAACATGAAGGATCCATTCAAAATAGCAATGAAAATCAATTCTTTACCCGCATACTCTTCGTTCAGTTTCTGAGCCATTAAGGTAATCTCCGACTGAATTTTCTCCGCTGGTAAGAATGTTTCGAACTGTTTGTCTAGAACTTGAATCACTATTGATAGATTTTTAATATTTGCAAAAGTACGGAATTTACGTTGAAAAAGGAATTATCTTTTGAAAGAGGGTGTAAATTATTCAAATAAATCCATTTATTTGTTGATTTTAAATGGTCTTAAATGAAAAGGAACTATTCAATAATCACTCCTTTCAATCCAATTGTTGGAATTAATTTCATGTTTTTTTCCTGAATGGTTTCGGGTAAAAAGATGTATTTTTTATCATACATGGTGTCGTTGATCCAAAAACTCACCCAAAATTGATTGGTCAATCCAAAAACCTCTTCCATGATAGGCTCTATTTTAGCTGCTTCATTGGGAAGCATCAACTCAATGCTATGTCTCAGACTGGAAGTTTTAATTTTTTCACCCGTTTCCACATTCATGCCAAATCCTTCGCTGGTGATGATGATTCCCTCAATGATGTCCTCGCGGAGGTTGATCAAATAAACATTGTAAATGGTTGCATTGTCTTCCCCGACTTGTTGTACCACTGCTACGGCAACTCCTTCCACTTTGGGGCCTAGTAACTCTTCTCTCATGGATGTATCTCTTGATTTTATTGGTTGATTATTTTCTCTGCGATTTTTAAGTAGTCAAACAAATCGCTTGGGTGACCTACTTTATACTTGTTGTCTTCATAGTATGGAGATCCAATTTTCACATCTTCTTTTAGTTGATAGTTCGATTTTCTCTTTAAGCCTGTTCGCACAATGATTATTTTTTCTTCAGGAATGGAGATGATGTATTGACCTAAAATTCCTCTGCAGTAATATACCGGTGATTTCCAACCGAGATATGTCCAAATGTGTAAACCATAGCGATGGTTTGGAAGTCCTTCTTCTGTTTTTAAATAGGTTGCTGGAGTAACCATTTCTTTCATAAATGCTCTCGGAATAATTTGATTTCCATTCCAATTTCCTTCGTGTGAAATCAATCTGCCCAAACGTGCAAAATCTTCGGAGGTAGCGTATAAACAGCAAAAAGATTTTTCATCTCCATCTTCTTTGTCCAAACTCCAATACGCGTCGTGGGCAGTGCCAATTTGCGACCAGATTTTTTCATACATGTATTCGGAAAGACTTTTTCCTGTTGCTTTCTCTACGATAAATCCTAAAAGTTGAGAGTTTCCACTTTGATATTTGAATATTTTATTGGGCTCAGTGATTCTTTTTTGATTTGTAGATAAGTGGTATAAATCCGAGCCGTAATAAGATTCCGCGTTTTCAGATAAAGGGTTTTTCCCACTTTCTTGCCAATCTAGTCCGGAAGACATCAACAATAAATCTCGAATGGTAATAATTTCCTTCCCGTCTTTGTTAAATTCTGAGAGGTAGTCACCAACCAAGTCGTCCATGCTTTTTATTTTACCATCTTCAAGGGCGATTCCAATCAATAAGGCAACAACGGTTTTTGCTGCAGAAAAACTGTTGGAGACTGTTGTTTGTTCGTGTTTATTCCAATATTTTTCGAAAACGAGCTCGTCGTCTTTAAATACCAAAAAAGAAGAAGTTTTTAAATGCTCAAGATAGGCCAGTTGTTTCGTCGATAATTTTTTTTGAATTTCTGGCTTCTTCCATTCAAAGCTACTTTTTGCTTTTGGAATGGTCGAATGCGGGAATACATTGAGATCGTAAATGCCAGGACCGCTTTTTCCTTTCAAGTACGTATTTGCAATTCCCTTGTAGAGATAGGTTCTTCCCGAAAGGATGACAAATAAATTGAGAGAAATAAATATAAAGAGTAGAAAAAAACCAAAAACATGAAATGCTTTGAAGATTTTTTTCACAAATTTAGATTGACTTTTATTCATAAACGAAATTGAATTGGTTTGCTAGCTTTTCTTTTAGGTTAGCAGAAACTTCGTCGAAATCTACTGCCTTACCCAATTCTTGCTGCATGGAAGTTACTCCTTTATCTTCAATTCCGCAAGGAACAATGTGATTAAAATAATTTAAATCACTGTTGACATTAAAACCTATACCGTGCATCGTTACCCAACGGGAACATTTAACTCCTAAGGCACAGATCTTTCGAGGATTGGTACTTTCAAAATCAATCCAAACACCCGTTAATCCATCTACTCTTCCGCCAACAATGCCGTATTCTGCTAAAGTTTGAATCACAGATTCTTCTAAAAAACGCATGTATTTGCCAATGTCCGTAAAGAAAAGCTCCAAGTCTAAAATGGGATAAACGACCAACTGCCCTGGACCGTGGTAGGTGATGTCGCCTCCGCGATTGATTTTGTAAAAAGTAGCGTGTTCGGTTTCCAGCTGACTGTCATTCAGCAATAAATGTCCAGCATCGCCGCTTTTTCCCAACGTGTAAACATGTGGATGTTGGCAAAATAAAGCAAAGTTTTCTGTCTCTTCAGTCGCGATGCCTTTTCGTTTGTCTATTTTTCGTTGAATATTTTCAGCAAATAGCTTTTCCTGTAGATCCCAAGCCTCCTTGTAATCAATTAATCCTAGATTTTGATAAGTTACTTTTACCATAGCTGAAGTTTTTACAAAAGTAGCTATAAAACCCAATGTTTTCTATTCAAAAATGGATTATCGAAGTAAATTGACATGTCCTGTTTTAACTCGGATGTCATCGTTTTCATATTTGGTGTACCGCATCTTCCAAACATAAGTTCCATCCGGGCAGGGTAGTCCTTTGTATGTACCATCCCATGATTCATGAATGGAATTGAGTTTGGTGATTTCTTCTCCCCAACGGTTATAAATGGTTAATGTGAAAGATGAAACATTGCCTCCAACGGCCTTAAACACATCGTTAAACTCATTGCCATCTGGAGTGAAAGTATTGGGTACATAGATGATTGGGTCATAATATATGGATATTTGATCTTTTGATTTACAACCATTGGTATCTAAAAAAGTAACCGTGTATGTATAGTTTTGAGGCGGATAAGCAGACGGGAATGGACAAACGACACAGCTTAAAAATTCACTTGGACTCCACATGTAGGTTCCGCCAGGCTGATATTGGGTTACACCGAAAGTGACTGTATCACCTTCCAAAGCGTAGATGTCGGGAGTAGTAAAAACGGTACTGGATGGATAAACGGACACGAGCACGAGAGCGGAGTCTTTACATCCGTAGGCGTCCGTTCCAACTACTTGATAGTTAGTGCTTCCGTATGGCGAAGCCACGATGAAATCTCCTGTGGTTTGACTCAATCCATTGCTGGGTGACCAAGAGTACGATACACCTCCTTCTGCGGATAGAAATGCAGTGCCTCCTTTACAAATAATGGTGTCGTTTTTTGCGACAATGTTGGGTTCTATGATGTGAACGTGAATGCTGTCCCTAATTGTTCCACAAGCATTTGTAAAATCGCAATAATAGGTGGTGCTTTCTGACGGACTCAGAGCAACTGTTGAACCGGTTAGTGGCGTAATGTTAATCGGAGGAGACCAAAAATAACTGGTTGCTCCTGACACTTGAATGGTTTCAGAACTGTTTTCACAAATTTGAATACTGTCTGGGATACTTGGATTGGGCTGGTCTAAAACAACTTCAATGAAAACCGACTTTGAAAGACTGCAACCTTCTAGGGTCATTATTTCAACTTCAAAATGGGTACTTTGAGTTGGAGTAGCAATCGGATTGGCACTGGTTGGATTGTCCAGGAAATTAGCGGGGGTCCAAATATACGAGTCACCTCCTGTGACTTCGAGAGGAACGGATTCGCCGATGCAAATGAGTGTGTCATCGGTTATGGTTGCTGAGCCTCCAAAAACGTTGAGCGTAATGTTTAAGGTGTCGGCTCCACAACTGTCAGTTATAATTACTTGAAAATCGGTGTTGTTGAAAACCGTTGCGATTGGATTGGCTATATTTGGGTTATCCAACAGGTTGGCTGGTGACCAACTGTAATTGATCCCACCAGAAGCGCTTAACTGATAAGGCGTTCCTGGACAAACAGGAACCGTAGGAGCGGTTACTTCTCCTTCAAATTGACCGATCGTAACTGTGAAATTGGTGGTGTCTGGATAAAAACAACCGGTTAAATCGGTCACAATAACTTGAACATCATAAGTTCCTGCTGATGGATAGGTATGGGTAGGGTTGATGTTTGTAGATGTAGTACCGTCTCCAAAGTTCCATAAAAATGAATTTCCGTTCGCAGTGTTGTTTGAGAAAACCATGGGGGCTGGAAGACAAACGGTTGCAGTTGGAATGTTCACGATAGCATCAATTTTATTAAGTTCAAACTTAAATGCGGCCATGTTACAATTGCTGGATAGATTCTGTTCACTCCAAACTCCAGCTGTTGTTGTGAATCCATAATTAGCTCCTCCACAAGCGGCACAGACTGAATGGTATATGTTCCCAGCTTTGTCAAAGCGACTCGTTCCACCGTCTACGTGATTGAAACTTGAAGAAACACCACCCATGTACGTGGCGTATTTCAGACTAGCGGCATTTGGTTTTAAAACAGCTATGTAAAAATTATTTCCATTCGAGGTTAACTGAAAAGCATCTGGTGTGGTCGTAAATCCGGCGCTGGTACTGTGAATCGCAGAGCTGTTGTTTCGGTTCACCGATCCGCCCCATCCTGAAATGTAAATATCATAACAATCTGAAACTAAAAATGCAGTAGGCGATATTTCAACATGTCCAGTTCCGGCACCAATGGTAGTTGTCCACTCTGTTGCGGTTAAATTACTGTTGAATTTTTTAATAAATTGACCTGAATTAGCAGTTCCATATAGTCCTGGAGTAATGGGCATTAACCCTTCGGTTTGTCCATAAACATACACTTTACTATCTAAATCCAGTTGGACAAAATAAGCTTGGTCGTATTCGTTGGTCCCGATAAAAGTTCCAGAAAGAACGGCAGGATTGAACCCATTTATTCGAACAACATATCCATCAGAAATTCCACCTGCATTGTTTACAGACACACCGGCTGGAAATCCCAGTGTTGCAGAAGAGCTTCCTCCGGCGACGTATACATCACCATTGGTTGCGATTTGCAAAGAATTCCCCGTCTCCAGTCCTTGGCCACCAAAATAAGAGGACCAAAACAGGTTGCTTAAGTTACTATTCAGTTTGAAAATAACGGCATCTTGTGCACCACCTAAAGCGGATTGAAAGCCATTCACAATCGGAAAATCGGTTGATGCGGATGTGGATGCAACATAAACGTTTCCAGATGGATCCAATGCAATGTCTCCACGGAATTGATCTCCGTAATTGAAATACAAAGCTCCACGGTTAATTCCATCTGTTCCCGAGCCGCCTATAAAAGTAGAGGCAAGTAACGAAGTTCCAGTTGAATTTAATTTGAGAACAAAGAGATCGGAGGATGCGAAGTTCAGTCCGTTTTCTATGAAAGTGGGCCCACCATGATGAGTTGATTGATAAGGTGATCCCGCCATGGGAAAGTTCGTGGATGAAGTCACTCCCATGACGTATAATTCATTGTTTGGAGAACAAATTAAACTGTGTGGGGTTTCTGTATTTGATCCGCCAATGTAAGTGGAGTAGAGCAGGGCGGTTCCGTCTGAAGTGTACTTGGTTAAACCAATATCGAATTGACCTCCATTAAAACTGGGGTCGAATGCTCCTGCCGATATGGGGTACCCGCTTCCAAAAACGACGCCAGCCGCAAATACATTAAACGCTGCATCCGGTGCGGCCGTAAAGCCCCAATTATCTGACGTAGAGCCAGTAAAAGTTGAAAACGTAAGGGTTGGATCGATGATTAAAACTTCGTTTTTGTTGTATCCTTTTGGAAATGAAAAAGTAACGACTTGGTTTTTCAGTTGAAAATGAACCGGTACGGATGTTTTTTTACCACTTGAATCAATGTTCCAAGCGATGGGTTTGCTTTCTATAATTTCTCCAAAAGGATGAAGCGTGTGAAGGTTTCCTTCCGAATCAATGAACATGGAGCTTGCACCTTCCGTTTTGAGTTGAATTATTGCTGGATTTTTTTCTTTTCCGACAATGAAAGAGTACTTTAATTTTTGACTTCCTTCAATCAACATGTCAATCGAAGGATATACGTTTTTATAAAGAACTTGCTTTACGTCATGAATGCTAGACTTCCACTTTTTAGGATCATTGCCAAGAAAATAGTTTCGATAGCTTTTGGATAAATCAGATTCTAGGATTTGAACCTGAGAATTGGCATTTAAAAAAGTGGTTTTAAGCGCATGTCCTGAAAATTCAAGGGAATGATTTTCAGCGTTCCCTTTAGATTCATGGTGTTCATGAAGTGCTCCTGCATTGTGAAAAGCATAAGTGAATCCTTGATTTTCGAGATACATGTCGCCATTAGTCAGCGGAACTTTATACCGAATGTTTTCGTGCCACTGGCCTTTATTGGGCTGCATCCATACTTGTTCATCCTGCCCGAAAAATAGGTTCGAGCAGAGTAGAAAAGAGAGGAGAACAATCAATCGCATCTAACGAAATTACGATTTATTTTTCACAATATAAAATCATTGAAAAACAAAAGTTTGAAATCAAATTTATTTTATTTCAAGTTTGATTTTTTTGGTCATATTTAAAGAAAACATATACGCAGTTTGGCATGGGACCCTCAACTCGTTTTTGTGGTTTTCCGGCATAAACCCTTCAGTTTTTTATTTTGTATTTCGAGAAATAAATGACCGACAAGAGAAAGTTGTCGAATCGGAATGGTGATTCGGAACTTTTTTTCAAGAGGCCTAAAGTGCTATTTTTAAAATGGTTGTGAAGAGGTTGGAGCAAAGCAAATATTTTCAATCAAAGTTTAATCGTTTCATCAAGCTCATAAAGTTTGATTATCGTAACTTTACAAAAAAAAATACCAGTTAGAGCCATGAGTGATGCAATTCAACATGAGTGCGGAATAGCACTGTTAAGATTGAAAAAACCCCTTCAATTTTATCTCGATAAATACGGAACCTCCTTTTATGCATTAAGCAAATTGCATTTATTGATGGAGAAACAAATCAACCGAGGTCAAGACGGAGCGGGAGTAGCAAACATCAAATTTGACATGGAGCCTGGAGAGCGCTATATCTCAAGATACCGCTCAATCGACAACAAACCGATTCAAGATATTTTCTCACATATATACGGAAGGTTTGAAGAAATTGGTGAAGCAGATCCTTCCAAATTAAAAGACGTAGACTTTCTGAAGAAAAACGCAGGGTTTACCGGAGAGCTTTTTTTAGCCCACTTGCGATACGGAACTTTTGGTCGAAATAGCATTGAGAGTTGTCATCCCTTCTTGAGACAAAACAACTGGATTACTAGAAATTTAGCATTGGCAGGTAACTTTAATCTTACCAATGTAGATGAGTTGTTTGATGTGTTATTAGAAGTAGGACAACATCCAAAAGAAAAATCAGACACGGTAACGGTTTTAGAAAAAATCGGTCACTTTTTGGATGAAGAAAATGATGATATGGTTGCTGAATTTAATGCGTTGGGCTTTTCTAAATCAGACACTTACCAGAAGATTGCAAAAAACTTAAACATAGAGAGAATCTTAAAAAGAGCTTCATCCGACTGGGATGGGGGATACGCGATGGCTGGGTTGTTTGGACATGGAGACGCTTTTGTGCTCCGAGATCCATCTGGAATTCGACCGGCTTTTTGGTATGAAGACGATGAGGTTTGTGTGGTGGCTTCCGAGCGCTGTGTTATTCAAACGGCATTCAGACTAACGTACGAACAAGTTCAAGAATTAACACCGGGAAGTGCATTAATAATCAAAAAGTCAGGTGAAGTTTCCGAAGTTCAAATCAACGAACCAACTGAACAAAAAAGCTGTTCGTTTGAGCGAATTTACTTTTCGCGTGGAAACGATTACGACATCTATAAAGAACGTAAAACATTAGGAAAACTAGTCGTAAATCAAGTTTTAAAAGCGGTTGATTACGATTTGGATAATTCCGTTTTCTCTTTCATTCCAAATACTGCAGAAACGTCCTTTTACGGAATGATTAAAGGATTGGAGGATTATTTAAATGATGAAAAGTTTAAGGCAATTATGTCTTTAGACTCCAAGCCTACGGCAGAAGAATTAAGAGCAATTATTTATCAACGAGCTCGAATTGAGAAGATAGCAATTAAAGATGCGAAGTTGAGAACGTTCATTACTCAAGATGATGCACGCGACGATTTAGTTGCTCATGTCTATGACATTACATACGGTTCAGTAGTTCGAGGGAAAGATAATCTGGTTGTAATTGACGATAGTATTGTTCGAGGCACAACTCTAAAACAGAGTATCTTGCGAATTTTAGATCGTTTGGAACCAGTTAAAATTATTGTGGTTTCCTCTGCGCCTCAAATCCGTTACCCAGACTGTTACGGTATTGATATGGCTAAATTGGGCGATTTTGTTGCGTTTGATGCGGCAATCCACCTGCTAAAAGAACGAGGCCAAACAAATGTTATTGAAGAAGTTTACAGGAAATGTAAAGAGCAAGAAGGACTTCCTAAAGAACAAATCAAGAATTATGTCAAAGAAATTTATAAATCTTTTACTGCAGAAGAAATTTCGGCAAAAATCGCCGAGCTTCTAACTCCTCCATCTATTCAGGCAAAGGTAGAGATCATCTATCAGACGATTGAAAACTTACATTTGGCTTGTCCTGAAAACTTAGGTGATTGGTACTTTACCGGAAATTACCCAACACCAGGCGGAAATAAAGTGGTAAACAAAGCGTACATCAATTTCATAGAAGGAAGTAACCAAAGAGCTTATTGATCTAGCTCTATGGTAACGTTTTGAATTTCAGTCGGATATTCTGTTGTTTTTGCAGGGCGTACTTGCTTGGTTAATAGCCAATAAATAACAATCATTAAAACGATTAAGATAGCCAAATAAATGGCTGTTCGGATGAGATGCCCTTTGCTCGGCTTTTGAAGTGTGTATTTATGAAAATCGATATCTGATTTTTTTCTCATACTCCAAAGTTAAATCAAAATCTTTATCTTTGAAAAATATGATTGAAAAACTAAGATACATTCTCGTCACTGGTGGCGCTGGATATATTGGTTCACATACCGTTGTAGAACTAATTAATGCTGGATTTACGCCTGTAATTATTGACGATTTTCGAAACTCTGAACGTTTTATTCCTGAACGCTTGGAGAGGTTAACCAACCAATCTATTGTTTTCGCTGATGCATGTTGTCAAAATTCGGAGGTGCTTGAAGCGTTATTTGAGAAATATCCTTTTGAAGGCGTGATTCACTTTGCAGCAGACAAGGCAGTGGGTGAATCGGTTCAAGATCCATTGAAATATTACGACAATAATTTATCTAGTTTAATTGCTGTTTTAAGAATGATGCAGAAATACGAGACTAAAAGTCTAGTTTTTTCATCCTCTTGTACGGTATATGGTAACCCCAAAAGTACAACAGGAAAGGCGATCGTAACAGAAGATTCTGTTCATTTGAATCCTGATTCACCTTATGGAAATACGAAGCTTATTGGAGAACAGATATTGATGGATTGGTCAGTCTCCAATCCAATTAGCAATGTGGTTTTATTGCGGTATTTTAATCCTATTGGTGCTCATCCATCTGGAGAAATAGGTGAATTACCACAAGGAATTCCAAACAATTTACTGCCATACATTACCCAAACAGCAGTAGGAATTAGGGAGCAATTAACGATTTTTGGAAATGATTACGATACACCAGACGGGACCTGTATTCGTGATTACATTCATGTCTGTGATCTTGCCAATGCACATGTAGCTTCGATTCAGTGGTTGAATCAGCAAACTAAATCCGGAGTTGAAATATTTAATATTGGTACTGGGAAAGGAACGAGCGTTCTAGAAATGGTTGATGCCTTTGAAAAAGTCACAGAAAAACCGCTGAATTGGATCTACGGACCAAAAAGAAATGGAGACATTCCCGAGATTTTCGCTAACCCTTCTAAAGCTAGAGAAATGCTTCAGTGGAGTAGTAAATATACTGTTTTTCAAGCGATTGAAGATGCTTGGAGGTGGGAGAATAATCGACCAAAAGTATGATTAGAAAATTATTTTTAGCTGTATTTCTTATTTTTTCGATTCAAGCAATTGCTCAAAAAACAGATCCAGAATTAGTTACGAGGTATAGGCCAGGAATTTTGTGGTTTTACGATGGACTCAAAAGCTCTAAATTGACGGACGCTAGAAAATACGATCGCTTCATTATTGATTTGGTTCACAATGATTGGATGTCGGATAACACCAAACCTTTTCAAACTCATGCAGCATCCATTGGTTTTAATACGCAGTTGTTTTTTGATATTCCGCTAACCCAGAAAAACATAGTTTCACTCGGGTTGGGGTTGGGCTTTGGGCATGCAAGAATTCGTTCCAATCAAGTGCTTACGAATTTTAACAATACGGAAGAAACACAATTGGTTAGTAAATCGTTGTTCCCAAACTTAGACAAATCTATTTTCAAAACGAATGTATTGTTTGTTCCTTTAGAATTGAGGTTTAGAACGCCCGGCTGGCAACACTTTAAAATCCACGTTGGAGGAAGGTTTGGTTTGCAAATGGGTGCTAAAACTAAAAACTTTAAGACTGAAGATGGACAGAAAGCAATGCAAAAGAGGGTTGGTTTCCAAGACTTAAATCGCTGGTTACTAAGTGTTCATACACGAATAGGGATCAGAAATTGGGCGATTACTGCATCTTATAATTTAACTCCGTATTTTGACACTTCTAAAACGTATCAAATCAATGGATTAGAACTTGGATTAAGTGTTTCTTTATTTTAAAACTTGACAACAAAAGTTAAAAGTTTCTGACTACAGAAGTGAAATTGATAAATTTGTAAGTGAAGAATGAGTTCTCAATTAAGGATTATTAATTTTTCAACGAACTAACAAAAAACAAATCAAGATGAAAAGATCACTTTTAATAGCCTCTCTATGCATGTTAATTGCAAATTACGGCTTCAATCAAGATTACAAAACAGCGCTTGGAGTTAAAGGCGGTTTTCCTGGTATTGCAGCGTTTAACGTAAAACATAACCTAGGTGCTAAAAGCGCCATTGAAGGATCTATTGGTGGTGCAGCAAATTTAGTATGGTTTCAAGGATTATACGAAATTAATAACCCAATCCAAGATGGCTTCAGCTGGTATTATGGTGGTGGTTTTGATATTGGTATTTGGACTTATTCCAGAAGTTATTACAACGTTTATGGTCCAGCTTATTATGATGATGATTTCTATTTCGGAAACCGTTATAGAGGACACAGAGCTTATGGAGGTTTAGATGGAGTTGTAGGTTTAGAATATACTTTCGCTAATATTCCTTTGAACTTAGCAGTGGATGCTTCCCCAGTTTTAAGATTGTTTCCTCGTGTAGGTTTCGCTCTTTACGCAAATGTAGCAGCGAGATTTACTATTAAATAGTTTTTTATTTTAGCAACTAATGATATAAAAAAGAGAGGCAATTGCCTCTCTTTTTTTATTTAAAAACGTTTATTCAACGTAACTTAATTTAAGCATGTTGGTCTTTCCATTCTCTTCAATTGGAAAATAAGTACTTAATGTCCGCAATCGTGTGATCAGTACTTACTTTCGAGTCGTAGAAAAATCCTTTCACACCCCAAATAAGGTTTAATTGCGTTAAAATTTGTCTATTACTTGTGAAGATGAAGATCTCTGCTTTTGGTCTTTGTGAAGCTAATTTGTATGCGGTGTATCCCGAATAGGACATTCCAACAATTGCATCTGCTTCTACACGTTGTGCCAAACGACAAGCGTTGAAACAGATGGAATCAGAGATGAATCGAATTTTATTTTTTTCTGGAATTAGCTCTTTGTTGTAGATTCCGTCAAAAGTTTCCATTTCAATCACAATGTTAGACATGGTTCTAATCACTTCAACTGGAAATTTACCAACGGATGTTTCTGCGGAAAGCATTACTGCGTCAGCGCCATCTAAAACTGCATTTGCAACATCATTTACTTCGGCACGAGTTGGTGAGATGTTGGTAATCATACTTTCCATCATTTGCGTTGCCACGATGCAGGGTTTTGCGTGCTGAATACACTTCTTAATCAGCATTTTCTGAATAAGAGGTACGTTTTGGTAAGGAACTTCCACACCTAGATCTCCACGAGCAACCATCAAACCGTCACTTTCAACAATGATTTCATCAATGTCATCAACAGCTTCTGGTTTTTCAATTTTCGCAATTACTTTTGCTTTTCCGTGAACCGCACTTATTAAATGTTTCAATTCGATGATGTCTCTCGCAGAACGAACAAAGGATAAACCGACCCAATCCACGTTTTGTTCTAAAGCAAAATCCAAATCTTCTCTATCTTTTTTAGTTAAGGAGGGAAGTGAAACTTTGGTGTTCGGTAAATTCACTCCTTTTCTTGAGGACAAAACTCCACCATGAATGATTTTCGCTTCAATGTTTTTTATACCATCGGTACTAATAACTTCCAAAGCCAACTTTCCGTCATCTAAGAGGATTCGTTCACCTGCTTTCGCATCTGCGGGAAGTTGTGGATAGTTAATCGAAATTTTTTCTGGTGTACCAACCATTTTTTCGGTGGTAATGGTAATTGTTTTCCCAGTTTCCAGTAAAATCCCATTATTTTCAACTTCAAAAACGCGAATTTTCGGACCTTGTAAATCGGCTAGAATTGCCACGTTTAAACCGGTTTCTTCATTCAGCTCGCGAATGACTTTTATGACAGCCTCATGGTCTTTGTATGCTCCGTGAGAAAAATTCAAACGACAAACGTTCAATCCTTCCAGAAACATTTTTCGTAAAGTTTCTTTGTCTGATGATGCAGGTCCTAAGGTTGCTACAATTTTTGTTCTTTTCATGTGATGATTTATTTCGGCATATGCCATTATTTTAATGTTTTATTTCAAAATGAAAGGTTTTCAGTTGATTCAAATTCGGTCGGATCGAATAAAAATGCAGCTAAAATACTTGGATGGTTTTTTAATTTCAACAGCCATTCACCCATTTCAAAAGTAGCATTGTTTTTTAAAAAAAGAAAGTAATCTATTTGTTGTTTTTCAGGAATTAGGAATTTTCCTTCACCTTTATTTTTAACCAAATAAATGTCTGTCATGTTTTCTTCGTCTCGCTGGAAATAATAAGCGTGCTTTGATTTTTCATTTTTTTTCAAACTCACCTCGAATAGATCGTCTGCCTTTGCAAGGTGAAGTCTAAATAATTCGTTAATTCCCCACACCAATCGATAATCACTGTGGTGTGAACAGATACCAACCATGTCGTAGTCGTAATCTGTTTCTAAAAAAAGCGTATGTTTTTGTATCTTTGCCATGCGAAATGATTCGTTCGAAGTTACAAATAATTCTGAGAAAGTATGTTTAAAATGCGTTATGAGTTTGTGAAGAAATGAATTAGATTTCTCCCATCAACAGCAAAGTCTCTTTGGCAGCTACTTGTTCTGCTTGCTTTTTAGAACTCCCAATTCCTTTTCCGTATAAGGTATCATTGATTTGAACAATCATTTCATACTTCCAGTTTCCATTGATGCATCGCTCTTCCACGACCACAAATTTTAGATTGAGGTGTTTTTTCTGACTCCAAATGAATAGCTTAGATTTAAAGTCAATTTCTTCTTCTAAAATTTTATTTAAGTCGGCGTAGTTTCTTAAAATCGTGTGATTAATGCATTTTCGAACTGCTTCAAATCCACCGTCTAGATAAATTGCACCCATCATTGCTTCGAACGCATTTCCTTCTAAACTAGCGAGGTTGATTGTTCTCCCTTTGTGATATTTAATGACTTCTCTGAGCTTGAGCTCTTCACCAATTTCGGACAAAGTTCGCCTACTTACCACTTTGGATTTAATCTTAGTCAAAAAGCCTTCATCTTGATCTGGGAATTTTAAGAACAGCAATTCTGCAACAACGGCATCCAATACTGCGTCTCCTAAAAACTCCAAACGCTCATTGGAACTTTCATTTTCAACTAAATTACTGTATGATTTATGTGTAATTGCCTTGTGAAAATAACTGATGTTTTTTGGATGGTATCCAAAACGTTTGATGACAAACCGAATCAGGTTTAAATCTTCTTCTGTACGTTTTGGTGACCTCGAAAATAGCTTTTTAAACAACGTTATTCTTTGAATTTCTTGACAATCACTGAAGTGTTGTGACCTCCAAAACCAAAAGTATTAGAAATAGCCACATTGACAATTCTTTTTTGAGGTTTGTTGAATGTGAAATTTAAGCGAGAGTCAAATTCTGGATCATCGGTAAAATGATTGATTGTTGGTGGAACAATGTCGTTTTTTACTGCTAGAATACATGCAATGGCTTCGATAGCACCTGCAGCGCCCAGTAAATGACCGGTCATGGACTTGGTTGAACTGATGTTCATTTCAAATGCATGATCTCCAAAAACCGATTTAATCGCTTTCGTTTCTGCAATATCACCCAAAGGGGTAGATGTTCCATGAACATTTACATAGTCAACTTCTTCAGGTTTCATTTCGGCATCTTCCAATGCTGAAATCATTACGTTTCTAGCACCGATTCCGTCAGGATGTGGTGCGGTCATGTGATAGGCATCACCAGACATACCGCCACCAGCAACTTCTGCATAAATCTTTGCACCGCGTTTGATAGCATGTTCGTATTCTTCTAAAATTAATGCTCCTGCACCTTCACCCAACACAAAACCATCGCGATCTAAGTCGAAAGGTCTGGATGCTGTTTCAGGTGACTCATTTCTGGTTGAAAGAGCGCGTAAAGCATTAAATCCACCCATCCCCATTTCGTTTACAGCAGCTTCAGATCCACCAGTAACGATGGCGTCAGCTTTTCCTAAACGGATTAAATTGAAAGCATCAATAATCGCGTTGGTTGAGGATGCACATGCCGAAACAGTCACATAGTTAGGACCTCTTAAACCGTATTTGATAGAGATGTGTCCAGATGCGATATCTGAAATCATTTTAGGAATGAAGAAGGGGTTAAATTTTGGAGTACCGTCACCGGCAAAAAAGTTTTGAGCTTCGTCTTGGAAAGTTTTTAAACCACCAATTCCAGAACCCCAAATAACTCCGATTCGGTCTTGATTTGGATTGGACTCCATCAAGCCTGAATCCGCCATAGCTTCAGTAGCTGAAACCATGGCGTATTGAGAAAATTGATCCAATTTGCGGGCTTCTTTTCGTTCCATGAAATCTTCCACATTGAAATCTTTCACTTCGCAAGCAAATTGAGTTTTGAATTTAGACGCATCGAATTGTTTGATTGTGGCTGCACCACTTTTACCTAATAATAGGTTGTCCCAATATTCAGTAAGCGTATTGCCAATTGGCGTAAGTGCACCTAAACCTGTAACAACAACTCTCTTTAATTCCATACAGAATGTCTTAATTCAATAATTGATTTCTTAAGGTTATGCGTTTTTCTCAATGTAAGAAACAGCATCACCAACAGTTTGGATAGTCTCTGCTTGATCGTCTGGAATAGCAATATTGAATTCTTTTTCGAATTCCATAATCAATTCTACTGTATCTAAAGAGTCAGCTCCTAGATCATTTGTGAAACTTGCAGCGGTAGTTACTTCGCTCTCTTCAACACCCAATTTATCTACGATAATTGCGATTACTTTTGACTTGATATCAGACATTTCTAATTTTTTAATGATTAATTCAGGATGCAAAGAAAGAATATATGCATCAAAAAACAAAATTATTAGGCATATAATTCTTATTTACTTTCTAATAGCATGTGATGAACAACGCTTTACGACTTATTTGTTTTCTTACTTTCCTTGTCTTTTGATCTTTTCCAACCATTTTCAGTGCCTTGATCGGTCAGAGTTGGGTCCTAATAACCCAGATATTAATTGTTTTACCCTGCTTTTAATCAATTTAATTTAAAGGTCAGGGTGAAAGTGGTTCCTCCGATATTGTGGTATTCGTAGCTACCCTCTAATTGCTCTGTCAAAGCTTCTATTAAGCTCATTCCAAGTGAGCCTTTGTGACTGTGGAGTTTGTTGATATCAAATCCAGGTCCGTTGTCGTGTACCATCATTACGATCTGGCTGGAGATTAGGCTTGCTCGAATATCGATTTTATTGTCACTTTCTGCTTCGTTGAATGCGTATTTAATGGAGTTGGTGATTACTTCGTTTAAAATTAGTGCACACGAGACAGCTTGGTCAGTTTTGATATCAAAAGACTCTATATCCGTCGAAACAGTAATGTTTTTGTTTTTAGGGAATAAGGTGTTTTGAAGGTCTGTAACCAATCCACCAATGTATTCTTTGAAATCGACGATTGAAAAATCTCCTTTTTCATAGAGTTTTTGATGAACCGCAGTGATCGAATGAACACGGTTGGAGCAATCGAGCAAAATGTTGTCGAGTTGTTCGTCATCTATTTGTGAACGCTGTAGGTTTAGTATGCTGGAGACAATTGCCAAGTTGTTTTTAGTCCGGTGGTGAATTTCGGATATTAATATGTTCTTGTCTTTCAGCGTTTCCTCCAAGAGAATGTGCTGTGTTTTGTTGCTTTTGATTGTGTCATCGAGTATTTTTCTTTGTCTCGCTTGCATTAAGCTGTATTGAATGACAATCGTGAAAGTTAATAAAAATGCAAATCCATAATTGAGAATGGTGAACGCAAGCTTGGGTTCTATAACTAGTTTTAAGGAAGGAAATTCATAAACAATGATAAAACCTGTTAAATGGATGATAATCATCGTGATCAAGGTTAGTGTTAATTGCAATTTGTACCTTGGTAACGGGAAAAGATACGTTATGCTTGCAAACAAAGGAAACAGTAGAAGGAAAGTTCCGTAGTTAAACTCGAGGATCACATTAATTAAAAGCAGGTTGAAATTAACGGTTAGAAGAAAGGTGAATGTTGTAATAGTTTGGTTCTTGTGCTTATTTGAAAATAAAATAAGCGCCATGAGAAAGGTGGTGATTAGTGCAATGAAACCGTAATTACTAAATGGGCTTTGAAGGCTTTGGACGGCTACTAATAATAAGGCAGGAATCCATACCAGTGTTATGAAGTTAACACTTCGTATGTGGTCGTTGAGTCTACTGTTGGTCTTTTTTCGAACCCCCATGTTAATAAGTTTACCCCATGTTTTTTTCAATTCTTCAGCTAATCTTTTAGTAGTTTATTATAACGTTCAATATTGATTTCTTTGTCTAAGTTTTTACCGCTTTCAATGGATAAAATAAGCTCTTTGGCTAGCAAAGGTGCGATTAAAAATCCTTTTGCGCCTAATCCATTGAATATTTTTATTTTTTGGAATTGGTGATGACTTCCCATTAAAGGCCTTCTATCTAGCACGGTAGGACGGATTCCGGCTTCGTGTTTTACAATGGAAAATTTTTCATGGGAGAGTGATTTTAATTGCTCAGATAGTAATTGCTTTGCTTCTTCTGTAATTTCTGTGTTTGGAGAATTCCAATTGTAAGTTGCGCCTACTTTGAATTGATGATTTCCTATTGGCAATACAAAGCATTTCCGATTGATGGATTCTTCTTCCGTTATTCCTGTTGACTCAACGGTCAGAACTTCGCCCTTGGTTGCTTCTAGCGGGAGATAAGAAAACCAAGGGTTGTAAATTCCTTGATACCCTTCGCAAAATATAATGTGCTCATATATTTGACCATGATATTCTCCTGTTACAGGATTTAAGTCTGCATGTACAAACTTTTCTTTTTTCAGGTGCTGCGTTGAGGAAAGCCATTTTTGTCCATCTTCCATTAAAAAAGTGGCCTCGACATACCCAGATTGAAGGACTTTTCCAGTGCCAAAAGTGTTGATGACTTTCTCGCACTGAAGGTCATTTTGATCCAAAGGTTTTAGATAAGGCTGGAACTCTGGAAGCTCTTGCTTTTGTTTCCATAGATCTACTTCTTGTTGATGCGAAAAAGCCCTGCGAATAGGGATTTCTTTGAAATAAATTCTTCCCCATGCCTTAGAAAGTTCAGCGTAAAATGGAAGGGCCTCCGATAGAAAATCTCCAATTCGCCAACTGGTAGTAGTTCTTCTGAAAACAATTGGGTTGATGATTCCTGCGGCGATTGTGGTGGAAACATTGATTCCAGAATCTATAACTTTAAAAGGGATTTGTTTTTTGTGCAATTCATACGAAAGGCATATTCCTGCAAGTCCTGCTCCCACGATAAGGATTGGTTTTTGTGCTTCTTGATTCATTTGGTTACTGCTAGGCTTAATATGGATATTTCGATATCTGGTAATGCTTTTTTTATTTTCAAGATGCTTGCCTCTAAGGTAGATCCGGTTGTGACTACATCGTCAACCAAGGCTAAATGTTTTTTGTTTTTTAGTTTTTCAGGATTCACTTGAAAAACTTCAGAAACATTGTCCCAGCGTAAAAATCTTCCTTTGTTTGTTTGACTTTGATTGTGCGTGTTTTTGGTCAAAAACTGTGTGTTTACGGGTATGTTTATCGATTTTGAAATACCTTCAGCGATCATCTCACTTTGGTTGTAGCCACGAAGGTACTTTTTTTTCGGATGCAAAGGACTTGGAATTAAAACATCAATGCTACTATACTTGTCAGGATTTAACAATAGTTTTTTCCCGATCCGTATTCCCATTTCTTTGGCAAGCATGGTTTTATTTCTATATTTGATGTGGTGCAGAATTTCTTGAGTGCTCGTTTCTTTCTCAAAATGAAGCATGGCAAATGTGGCACTCAAGTCAGCTCTTCCCCAAAAAAGTTTATCCAAAGAAGAAGGTTCCTTGAATGTTTCGAAATATGTATATCGGAGTGATTTTTCACACTGATGACAAAGCTGTGTCTCCGAATTTGGCAATTCGTAATTACAGATCAAGCACACGTCTGGATATACTAAATGCAGGAAGTCAGCCTTCCACTTGGAGAGCTGCGATTTAGATTTTTTCCAATAACTGAGACTAAACGATTGCTGCATGTATTAAACAATTGAATGTTGAAATCATTACTAACGATATGCTTGATTACGGGCTTCTTTTTCAGTAAATTTATGTAATAATTCTTTATGTTTCGCAATATGTCCTAGATGATTTTAAGAGCCCCCATTGTGTATATCTTTTGTAGCAATGTTGATAAGGCTATTAGTCATTGATAGCAAAGAGTTTTAAGTTTTGAATGTTGAAAACCGATTTGCATTGTGTATTTCTTTAATTGCTTATCGACTAAATAATGCCAAATTTTGTAAACTTCAAAAGTGGGGATCTTACGCTAGCTCCAAAGTGATTTAAAATGTAAAAAAACAACTAATTATCCAAAGAGTTTTGATAATGAGTCAACTGTAAATTAATTCTTATGACACCACAAATAGAGCCCATCTTGGAGGCTAACAACAATCGATTTGTTTTATTCCCAATTCAGCACGACGATATTTGGGCTTTTTATAAAAGAGCAGAGGCTAGTTTTTGGACTGCAGAAGAAATCGATCTGGCGCCTGATTTGATTGATTGGGAAACGAAATTAAACGACAACGAACGTCATTTTATCAAGCACATTTTAGCTTTTTTTGCTGCATCAGACGGAATTGTTAATGAAAATTTAGCGGAGAATTTCCTTTCTGAAGTTCAGTATACTGAAGCGAAGTTTTTCTACGGATTTCAAATTGCAATTGAGAACATTCACTCAGAAACGTATTCGTTGTTGATTGATACCTACATCAAAGACAATGCGGACAAAGATTATTTGTTCAATGCGATTGATACCATGGATTGCGTTCGTAAAAAAGCAGATTGGGCTTTGCGTTGGATCGATCAGGGTAGTTTTGCGGAACGTTTGGTTGCTTTTGCGGCTGTTGAGGGTATTTTCTTCTCCGGTTCTTTCTGTTCCATTTTTTGGTTGAAAAAACGCGGATTGATGCCGGGATTAGCGTTCTCCAACGAGTTAATTTCCCGCGACGAAGGTCTGCATTGCGATTTCGCTTGTTTACTATACAACAATCACGTCGTAAATAAACTGGATAAAAAGGAGATTGAGAAAATCATTTTAGATGCAGTTGAAATTGAAAAAGAATTTATTCTAGATGCACTTCCAGTTCGTTTGATTGGAATGAATAGCGATTTGATGTCACAATACATCGAGTTTGTTGCCGATAGGTTGTTGCAAGAATTAGGGAATGAAAAAGTGTTCAACACGGCGAATCCGTTTGATTTCATGGACATGATTTCAATTCAGGGGAAAACGAATTTCTTTGAAAAACGAGTTGCTGAATATCAAAAAGCAGGTGTGTTGGATGGTAAAAATAACAGCGACTTTACCACAGAGGAAGACTTCTAATCGAAGAAAACAATATTGATTTATAGAAAATAGAAAACACATAAAAGATGTACGTTTTAAAAAGAGATGGGCGAAAAGAGGCGATAAAATTTGATAAAATTACGGCTCGAATTATCAAAATGTGCTACGGTCTAGATCCGTTGGTTTCGCCGGAATCAGTAGCCATGAAAGTAATTGAAGGAATTTACGATGGTGTATCTACTACAGATTTAGATAACTTAGCTGCTGAAGTCGCTGCTGCTAAAACAATTGATCATCCAGATTACGCTTTACTTGCTTCTAGAATTGCAGTTTCAAATTTGCATAAAGACACGAAAAAGTCATTTTTTGAAACGATGGATGACCTGTATAATTACATCGATCCAAAAACAAATTTACCAGCTTCTTTGTTGGCAGATGACGTGTATCAAGCAATCATGGACAACCGCGACATGCTAGATTCTAGCATCATTTACGACCGTGATTTCCGTTACGATTATTTCGGTTTCAAAACCTTGACGCGTTCTTACTTGTTGAGAATCAACGGTGAAATCGTTGAAAGACCACAACACATGTTGATGCGTGTAGCAATTGGGATTCACAAAAATGACATTCCAGCTGCAATCAAAACGTACAACTTGATGTCAGAAGGATGGTTTACGCATGCAACTCCGACCTTGTTTAACGCAGGAACGCCAAAACCACAAATGTCTTCTTGTTTCTTGTTGACCATGAAAGACGATAGCATCGAAGGAATTTACGATACCTTGAAATCTTGCGCGAGAATTTCTCAATCAGCAGGTGGAATCGGTTTGGCAATTCACGACATTCGTGCAAAAGGTTCATACATCAAAGGAACCAACGGAACTTCCAATGGAATTGTTCCCATGTTGAGAGTTTACAACGACACCGCAAGATACGTTGATCAAGGTGGTGGGAAAAGAAAAGGTTCTTTCGCAATCTACATCGAACCTTGGCATGCAGATGTTTTCGATTTTCTGGATTTGAAGAAAAATCATGGAAAAGAAGAACAAAGAGCAAGGGATTTATTCTACGCCTTGTGGATTCCAGATTTATTCATGAAACGCGTTGAAGCGAATGGAGATTGGACTTTGATGTGTCCTCACGAATGTCCAGGATTATCCGATGTTCACAGTGCAGAATTTGAAGCTTTGTACGAGAAATACGAAGCGGAAGGAAAAGGCAGAAAAACAATCAAAGCGCAAGACTTGTGGTTTAAGATTCTGGAATCTCAAATCGAAACAGGAACGCCATACATGTTGTATAAAGATGCGGCAAACTCTAAGTCTAACCAACAAAATTTAGGAACCATCAAATCTTCGAATTTATGCACGGAGATCATGGAGTATACTTCTCCAGATGAGATTGCAGTTTGTAATTTAGCTTCGTTGGCTTTGCCAAAATATGTAACGGAAGAAGGAACTTTTGACCATGACAAATTATTTGAAGTTACCTATGAAGCGACCATCAACTTAAATCGCATCATTGACGGAAATTACTATCCAGTAAAAGAAGCAGAAAATTCCAACATGCGTCACCGACCAATTGGTTTGGGTGTGCAAGGTTTGGCAGATGCGTTCATCATGTTAAGATATCCGTTTGAATCAGAAGAAGCCCGTCAGTTGAACAAAGATATTTTCGAAACGATTTATTACGCTTCGATGACCGCATCCAAAGATTTGGCGAAGAAAGAAGGAGCATACGAAACGTTCCCAGGTTCACCCTTGTCGAAAGGAGTTTTCCAATTCGATATGTGGAACGTAACGCCCTCTACTCGGTGGGAATGGGATGTATTGAGAGAAGAAGTGAAGCAACACGGAGTTCGCAATTCGCTTTTATTAGCGCCGATGCCAACTGCATCTACCGCACAAATCTTAGGAAATAACGAATGTTTTGAACCTTATACATCCAATGTTTATACAAGAAGAGTATTGTCTGGTGAATTCATCGTTGTAAACAAGCATTTGCTAAAAGACTTGGTAAAAGCAGGAATTTGGAACAAAGAAATGCGTCAGAAATTGATGTCAACAAACGGTTCGGTTCAAAACATACCAGAAGTTCCAGCAAACTTGAAAGAACTTTACAAAACTGCTTGGGAGATTTCTCAAAAGTCCATCATTGAAATGGCCGCTGATCGCGGTGCATTTATTTGTCAGTCTCAATCGTTGAACATCTTCATGGAGAATGCAAATTTCGGAAAACTAACTTCCATGCATTTCTACGGTTGGAAAAAGGGATTGAAAACCGGCATGTACTATTTGAGAACAAAAGCAGCAACAGATGCAATCAAATTCACGGTTGATAAAAACGTAACCGGCGAACGCACACAAGTTGACAACGTTAGCATTCGCAACATCGAATTGGAGCAAGAAGCAATCGCTTGTTCACTAGACGATCCAGAAAACTGCGAAATGTGCTCCGGTTGATTTGAAACAATTTTAGTTTAAGTTAAAATCAAAAGCGCAACGGAATTATTCTGTTGCGCTTTTTTGTATTTAAAGCACTGTACATCAGAAGGAATTGGGTCGTGGTTGAATGCTAAAAACACAGGATGTACGACAATAACATTAGAAATTTGAAAAAAGATTCACAAGATACTGGTTAAACTAAATAAATTGTGTATCTTTGCACCACGAAAAAGGTCAAATCGTTGATCTTTCCGTTTAGAGTGCGGGGTGGAGCAGTTGGTAGCTCGTCGGGCTCATAACCCGAAGGTCGCTCGTTCGAGTCGAGTCCCCGCTACAACTCAGGCTGATCGAGTCCCCGCTACAAAAGTTAAAAAAAGGATTGCAGTTTTGCAATCCTTTTTTTTGTGCATTAAATTTTCGTTATTATCAGTTTTGGGATAAATTACGATCGTTTAAGTGTTATCAAAACTACGGATCACTTAATCACGTTTACAATATAATTCCATTCTTTTTACTAAGTTTACCGAATAGGAAATCACCTTTATAAAATTGATAAGATTAGTATCAATACAACGAGAATTGAAATCCCATTCATTGATGAAAACTGAAGGAAAAGCATGAAAAACGTTAAAGAAGCCGCAAATTTTATTTGGGCTATTGCCGATATACTTAGAGGAGATTATAAACAAAGTGATTACGGGAAAGTGATCTTACCTTTTACAGTGTTGAGAAGATTAGACAGCGTGCTCATCAACTCCAAAGAGGAGGTGCTGAAGAAGTTTGAAAAGGTCAAAGCGATGAATGTTCAAAACTTAGATCCTATTTTAAACAAGGCGGCCGGATATAATTTTCACAACCGAAGTCAATTTGATTTTAAAAAATTAGTAGCCGACCCAAACAACATTGCAGCCAATCTTAGAAACTACATCAATGGATTTTCTGAAGATGCGAGAGAAATCATTGAACAATTTGAATTTGACAACCAAATTACCAAGTTGGAAGAAAACAACTTGCTTTTTTTGGTGTTAAAAAGGTTTGAAGAAATGGACCTGCATCCAGACAAAGTATCCAGCATGGAAATGGGCTACATGTTTGAAGAGTTGATTCGAAAATTTGCTGAAATTAGTAATGAAACCGCCGGAGAACATTTTACACCTAGAGAAGTGATTAAATTGATGGTGAATTTGTTGTTCATGGATGATACACAAACGCTCACTCAAAAAGGAATTGTGAAAACCATTTATGATTCTTGTGCTGGTACAGGCGGAATGCTTTCTGTTGCGGAAGAATATTTGAGAGAATTGAATCCGGATGCGCGACTGGAAGTGTTTGGACAAGAGTTAAACTCCGAATCGTATGCGATTTGTAAATCCGACATGTTGATTAAAGGACAGAATCCGAGCAACATTAAAAAAGGAAATAGCATTTCAGAAGATCAGTTGGAAGGACAAAAGTTTGATTATTTGATTACCAATCCACCGTTTGGAGTGAAGTGGCAAAAGATTCAAAAACAGGTACAAGAGGAACACGACGATCTAGGCCACGGTGGTCGTTTTGGTGCAGGACTTCCCTCGGTGAGTGATGGTTCTTTTTTGTTTCTGATGCACTTGATGAGTAAAATGAAGCCAGAAGGTTCTCGCTTGGCAATTGTATTCAATGGTTCGCCCTTGTTTTCAGGTTCGCCGAGTACCAAAAAGAATGAAAGTTCGATTAGACAATGGATCATTGAAAACGATTTGTTGGAAGCCGTTATTGCTTTGCCTGACCAACTGTTTTACAACACGGGAATTAGCACCTATGTTTGGTTGATTACCAATAAAAAACCTAAACACCGAAGCGGAAAAGTGCAATTAATCAATGCGGTTAATTCGTTTAAAAAGATGAGCAAATCCTTGGGTAGCAAACGCAATGAATTGAGTGAAGAACACATTCATGAAATCACGAAATGGTACGGGGATTTTGAAGAAAATGAAACGTGTAAGATTTTTGATAATTCCGATTTCGGATATTCCAAAGTAACAGTGGAAAGACCTTTGCTTGCAAAAGGAAAAATAGTGAAAGACAAAAACGGAAAACCAAAAGCAGACAGCAGTTTGCGCGATACCGAAAACATTCCGTTAAAAGAAGACATTCAAGCATACATGAAACGGGAAGTCTTGCCACACGTTCCGGATGCATGGATAGATGAAGCCAAAACCAATGTTGGGTACGAAATTAATTTTACCAAATATTTTTATCAGTACAAACCTTTGAGATCTTTAGCCGCAATTAGAGCGGATATTCTTGCGTTAGAGCAAGAAACAGATGGGTTGATTAAAGAGGTAATTGCATAGGTATGAAATCATTTAAAAAAACTATCTTTGCACGATCTGAAATGAAACCTTTTAAAAAGTTGCTCATCTTTAGATTTTTCGTCTTAACATTAATATACCCTCCATGCTTGTATTCGTACAGCACACTTGGAGGGTTTTCTCGTTTTAACCAAATTAATTTATTGTTGAAATGAAAAAATACGATTCATACAAGGATTCATGAAATTATTAGCTAAGAAATGGAACTGAAGGAACAATTTATAGAGATTACACATTTAATTGTTACCGCTAAAAACAATGCTTATCGTGCTGTTAATAAAGAGTTGGTAAATCTATATTGGCAAATTGGAGCATATTTAAGCAACAAAGTAAAACAAGATGAATGGGGAAAATCCGTAGTTAAAGAACTAGCAAAGTTTATACAACAAACAGAGCCAAGTATTCGAGGATTCTCGTCCCAAAATCTATGGAGAATGAAACAGTTTTATGAAACTTATCAAGATAATTCAAAACTCTCAACACTGTCGAGAGAAATTTCTTGGTCTCACAACACGGCTATTTTCTCAACGGCTAAAACTTTGGAAGAAATGGAATTTTACATTCGGTTAGTAATCAAAGAAAAATTATCCTTTAGAGAGTTACAACGTCAAATGGATTCTTCTTATTATGAACGTATAATGATTACTAAAACAAAACTCTCAACACTGTCGAGAGTTTTTCCAGAAGAGCTTTCTCAAACTTTTAAAGACACTTATGTTTTAGAACTATTGCAGCTTCCAGAAAATCATTTGGAAAAAGATTTAAGAAAAGCCATATCCCAAAATATCACTCATTTTTTGTTAGAATTTGGACGTGATTTTGCTTTTATGGGCGAAGAATATCCTATTCAAGTAGGAAATCAAGATTTTGCTATTGACTTGATGTTCTATAACCGAAGTTTAGGATGTATGGTTGCTATTGAACTGAAAATTGAAAAATTTAAACCAGAACATTTAGGCCAACTCAATTTTTATCTAGAGGCACTAGATAGAGATGTAAAGAAAGAACACGAAAAGCCAAGTATTGGTATATTGCTTTGCAAAGATAAAGATGATACAGTAGTTGAATATGCTTTAAGTAGAAACCTATCTCCAACGCTTGTAGCGGATTATAAAACAAAAATGCCCGATAAAGCATTGCTACAGAAAAAATGGGAAGAGATTATAGCAACTTTAAATTTAGAGGAAGAATGAAAAAATACGATTCATATAAGGATTCTGGGGTTGAGTGGCTAGGGCTGATTCCAAAAAAGTGGGAAACAAAACAACTTAAATATTTCGTTAAAATATGTA